>OOCB01000248.1_pt1 | contig 89633 bp, 76 predicted proteins | sample 1671351 | NCBI WGS metagenome assembly OOCB01 (sample SAMN06348148, study PRJEB24527) | human gut metagenome | biome: human gut; feature: ankylosing spondylitis patient; material: feces | host: Homo sapiens | place: China | collected 2015-10 | reverse complement strand
GGTTTACTACGGATATAACTTTACACATGATTTCTTCCTCCTTTAACTTTCCCATGATTCTTTTTTCCATAATTTCAGCAGTGCCAGTATTTCCCGTTTCATCATTGCCGGTGTATAGGAATTTGGAAAATACTTGTGTAACTGCTCGTTTGTGAATGCCACTCTTGTGATCTCACCCTTTTTAACTTCACACATGATTTCTTCCATCTTTTCCAGCGATAATTGTTTTTCTTTACTCAGCTGCTTTATCCGCTGAGCCTGTGAGAGTGACGGAATCGCCTGTGCATAATCCATTGCTTTAAGCAGTTCTCTTTGTTCATTTTCTTTCAGTGCTGCTATTTCCACAGCCGGGCAAAAAGAAATAATTTCATCATCCAGCTTCTGCAACATTTCTGGTATCAGCTTTGTCAGTGAAATATAACGCTGCACTTGTTTTGGGCTATCACCACAATCCTCACTGATAATATCTATCGAACGTTTTCTTGTTTTTTTGTGGTCAACTTGGCTCTTTTTTCGACCACTTTTTCTTTTCAATACGTCATTCTTTAATTTGTAAGCAAAAGCCTTTTCACTGTAGCTGATCCGTTCTCTATGAAGATTCGAATCCACCATGCTTAAGATGGAATCATCTTCACTTAATACCCGGATGATCACCGGTACTTTACGGTATCCAAGTTTCTCTGCAGCATGTTTTCTTCTGTGACCGGATATGATTTCATAGTAGCCATCCGGTACCGGTCTGACGATCAGCGGATTTAAGATTCCATATTTCTCAATGCTTTCCTGCAGAAGAAACATTTCCTTATCATCTTTCACCTGAAACGGATGCTCCTTAAAAGGGCGGAGACGTTCAATCTCAATTTCTATGATTCTTTCTTCTTTTTCTCCTGATTGTCTGTTTGCATCAGTCATCTTGACTCCTTTCCTCCAGGATTCAGGAAATAAAAAATGCCTGCCTGGAACTTTTGTTGTAAGAAAAGTTCCAAACAGACATTGCCGTTTGACTATTAGCTGTAGCTAATAGAATTGAATACTGTTTCAGCTAATTTATGTTTGCAGGTTTCGGAGAGATTGTTTCTTTTCCTGCCTTTTCTCTGATTTACATCCCAAAATAAGGGGTGACAACAGAGCGGAACCCAAATGTTAGCTGGACTCTTGAAAAACCATGTTTGCAAACCGGTGATTTTGATTAGCTGTCAGCTAACAAAAATCGGATTGTGTTAGCTGGAAATGAATCATTTTGAATGGAATTTCATGCCACGAACGTGATTAGAAAATAAGAAAAGCGTTCGCTGTCAGCTAATCCAGCTAACATTTTCGAACGCTTTGAAGCCCGTCGCCAAGAGGATTTGAACCTCCGACCCCTCGCTTAGGAGGCGAGTGCTCTATCCAGCTGAGCTATGACGACACATGCCGCAAACCCTTGATTTTACTGGGTTTCTGGGATTTTTCCCTTCGGCCATATATAAGATTATCAACTCTTTTTCGAGTTGTCAATCTACAGATTTTTTTACTTTAGTAACATTAGAACGTTCCCCAAATTGGGGAATGCTTTGTTGTCACCTTTGGCATTTTTCAGAATAGATTCGAACTGAAAGTTGTTTTTCATTTTTTCCCTTTGGGGAATGCCTCGGCTTTCTCTTAGGAGGCGGACGCTATATCCTACTGAGCTACAGAAACAAGAATTATAAATGTTTCAGCCGGGTCAGCAACAAAAATATTATACTATATTTTTGCTGCTTTTTCAAGACGAAACACATACTTGCGATTCCGCAGTTTACTTCAGGAATTTTCCATTGTGAGTACCTGATAAATTCTCTTATAGGCTTTTTCATAGGTCCAGCAGCAGCCTTCGACAGCTATCACATGCAGGACGAAAACGGACTGTGGAGCGGATATGGATATGAGATGATGCAGGGCATTGCCAAATATATGCAGTGTACGTTTTCCTACGTCGGATACGATAAGACGGCGAAGGAATGTGAGGAGATGCTGCAAAATGGAGAAGCAGACATTTATACGGCTGCCAAAAAGATACCGGAGCGCGAGGAGGAGTTTGCATTTTCCCGCCATCCGGCGATCACCGCATTTACGAGCATGAACGTGGAGACACCGAACTGGCGGTCTGATCTGTACAATAAATATTACGGTTCCGTGGAAGTGAATACCGATTACACGGCAGAGGAAAAAGCGCTTCTTTCCCAGCTGAAAGAGAGCGGCGCCGTGATCCGCGGCGTGATGAATCCGGACGGAAATCAATACTCGTGGTATGAAAACGGGGAGGCAAAAGGAATTGCGGCGGCGCGGTGCGTCGGGAAAACTGCAGAGAATAGCGGTAATCGACGATGGTGTGACGGTCAAAGAAATCCTGAACAATGAATGGCCGAATGCAGAAATTGTGTCGGTGAAAGATACGGACGAATGTGTGCAGAGACTGGTCAATGAGAATGTGGACGGTGCACTGCTGATGACCTACACAGCGCAGAAGCTGGCAAGAGATGATACGCAGAACCGCCTCCGCGTGGAAGTTGTGCCAGGTGCATCGATGTCCCTGCGGATGGGCGTACTCTCAGAGGTTGACCGGAGTTTCTACGGTCTGTGGGAAAAAACGCTTTACAACGTATCACGAAAGAGCAGAGCGGAAATTGTGCAGAGCTATGTGGAAGATGTGGAGACACCGACCATCATGGCGTATCTGTTTGACCACCCGCTGTATCTGGTGGCACTGATTGCAGGTGTGCTGCTGTTCTGCTTGCGGAGGATAATGCACTGAATGCAGAGGTTGCGACGGAGCTGCTCGGAAGCCTCGGCCTTGTCGTGGACTGGGCGGAGAATGGTTCCAAGGCCGTGGATCAGTTTGAAGCGTCGGATCCGGGAAGCTATTTTGCGATCTTCATGGATATGCAGATGCCGGTGATGGATGGCATCGAGGCGACGAAAAAAATTCGAAACAGTGTGCGTGAGGACAATGATGTTCCGATTTTTGCGATGACAGCAAATACTTTTGCAACGGACCGCAAGCGGTGCGCGGACGCGGGCATATTCCGAAACCGGTGAATTTAAAAGAGATTCAGACGACGCTGGACGAGAAAGTGCGGACGGCATGCGCCGGATAACGGGACGGATTAATAACAGAAAAATTTGGAGAAGGGGCTCTACTGCTTTGGATTGCAGTGGAGCCTTTTTATGGTGTATCATAGGAAGTAAAAGAAAACAGGGGAGAATCACGGAATGGAAATTGCAGAAAATATCACATGGACCGAGGAACTGGAAAGGCTGGATGTGCTTCTTTCGCAGGGGCAGTTCGAGCTGCTGCTTCCGGGTGAGCGGTACGGGGGAGGAGAAAAGGAGATCTGGCTTGTCTATCTGATGAACGATGCGGCAGAGAGCTTTCTCGTTTTTCATGACGCGGAGCTGACGGGAACGTATCAGAAGGAATACGAGGGAGAAATAGATGCCGCACTGGAAAAAGACGGGGAGCAGTACGTTCTGATCGTGCGGCAGAAAGAGACGGTGTGCACGCTGTTTTTCAGCCGCCTTTCACTGGAAGTGCATCTGTTTGATTACGGAAAAACGGGTCATTTCTGGGTGGACGGATACGAGTATCTGCGGCAGATTGAGTTCCGTATTGCGATCCTGCGGGACAAGCTGGAATACCTCGGCGAGGCGTTCTGCACCGAGGAAGAAATGCGTCTGGCATCGCTGGCCAATTTCCCGCCGCTCAATTTCTGTTGCTACCCGGCCGTGCCGGATCAGTATCTCGTACCGTCATGCCCATGGTGGGAAGCGACGGAAGAGGCAATTACGGAGATGAAAAAACTGGCATCGGAGGCAGGCGATAAAGTGCTGCTGCGGTATCTTGCACTTTATGAAAAATGGCAGGGAAAACTCCTCGCAAAACAGATCGCAAAACTGCTGCATACGAGCCGCCACGCGAAAGTCGTGGATTTACTGGAAAAAAAACTGGCCCGCGAAGCACAGAATTACCCGATAAGACGCTTCACTGGCGAAGAAGGAACCCAGATCCGAAAAATCCAGGAGCAGGCAATGAAACGGAAAAAGATACTGGAAGCCGAAGGAAAACGCGCATCATTGCTGCGCGAGGAGCCATTCTTTTATGCACGGGATTCGGTGGAATATAAGGTCCATCTGATGATCTGGGGAACGAGAGGGAAAGAGCGGGTTGTGGAGGTTGAGACGTTTAAAATTTCCAGAATGCAACAGTAACGATCAGCTCCTTTACGGACGAGCCGGAAGTGATCCAGTTTTAATACCAGTAGACAAGAAGTCCCCCGCTTCTAAAGTGGTGGGATGAATTGTTAAAAGAAACATAACGGCAGTGGCGGGCGGAGAGAAATCGGTATCCTCCACAGACATGAGGCAAGTCACAGTCGAACTATTTTCGACATGTCAGACTCCGTGAAAATACCGACTGTGAATTGAAACAAGGGATAAGGTAAAATAGAAAGCGCTTATTTGAGGCGGGAATGAAATCTCAAATAAGCGCTTTTTCTATACGCTGCCGCCAAGTCAGGCTGCGGGCAGTTTATAATATTTCGATGTATGCTGGCGGTAGAGCAGCAGCAATCCGCGGATGCAGAGCTCGATAGCCATGGCGATCCACATGCCGCGCAGGCCGAGCGGGGTGATGAGAAGCACCGCGAGACCGAGGCGGATGACCCAGATGCTGCCAAGGTTCAGAAGGCTTGGCACAAACGTATCGCCTGTTCCGCGGAGGGCTCCGGCGGCAACGATGGAAGCGCCGAAAAACGGCTCGGCGAGCAGTTCGATGCGGAGTACCTCGGCGGCAAACGAGCGAACCTGCGGGTCAGGAGTCAGAATGCTAAAGACGAACGGACAGAAGATCATCATCAGACCTCCGGTGATGGCCATCAGGACTGCGCCCATGGCAATGCAGATATTTCCGTAGCGTTTCGCCAGCTTGTAATTTCCGGCGCCGTAGCTTCTGCCGACGAGCGTTGTCGCGGCGGAACCGATGCCGTAGCCTGGCATGTAGCAGAGGCCTTCGGCGGTGACGGCGAACGAATTGGCCGCAATCGCAATGGAGCCGAGCGGGGCAATCAGCATGGTGGCAGCAACCATGGCGCTGTTCATCGCGATTTCCTGTACGGCAACCGGCACACCGATTTTGAATGCAGTTTTCAGAATTTTCGCATCGAAAACCGTTTTTTCCTTCCGGCGGAGACGCAGCCGCGGATTGCGGACACAACAGAACCAGGCACCCGTGAGGCTGATGACGGCGCAGGCCAGCATCGTTCCCATACCGGCACCCATGACACCGAAAACCGGAATCAAAAGAGCATTGAAAATGACATCGAGCACGCACATGACGGCATTTAAAATACTGGGTGTCACCATATCACCGCTGCACTGCAGGAAGGACGACATCAGCGAGTTGAGCTGGGAAAACGGAAGCATGATGGCAAACATCATAAAATAGAGCGTGGCATTCCGCCGGATCTTCTGCGCACCGCCGAGCCACCCCGGCAGCGGATGACTGATCAGAAGCCCGATCAGGCACAAAACAGCCGACACAACAAGCGCGGACGCGATGCCATGCCGCACAACATCCCTTGCCTTCTTGTCATGATTTCCCCCGATCTGATGCGCTACCTGAACAGAAAAACCGGCTGAAACCGCATAAATCGTACCGCTGAGGAGCCACGTCGTCGACGAAACCAGTCCGATCGCCGCCGAAGCATTCGCCCCAAGCGCGCCGACCATCGCGGAATCAATGTATTGCATCGCAATCGTAGTAATCTGTGTAAGAATCGCAGGCAGACTTAATCGCCCGACCTGCTGAATCTGCGGTTTCAGTTCAGTCCAGCTTATTCTATTCATCATTTTCTCCAGAACATGTATTTTATCGTATGGTTTTTCTTAAGAATGTAAAGATAAATGCGTATTTTACGCTAACATGTTTTGAAGAAAGTGTCAATCAAAAACGAGGTTTAATTTGACTTTTTTCTATGCGTATTAGGCATAGGGACGGAGAGGATTCGAATTTAATTTTCCGGCGGAAGGTTGTTCTTCACAGTGGGGTTCGCCTGGGTCGTGTTGGTTGCAGTCAGCAGGGAATCTGTCGGGGCGACCGGGCTCATGAGGACGCGGCCGGTTCCGCGGTAGACGTTGACGAGGCCTTCACCGCTGACGGCGGAGCCGACGAGGGTTCCGGTGGAGCGCTCTACGGTGAAATCAAGGTTGGAGGACCAGCAGACGGCGAGGTTTCCATCGATTTTCAGTTCGTCGTTTTCGAGTTCGACTTCGATCAGCTCGTCCTCAGGTACGTTGCTTTCGAGGGCAACGGCGCCTCTGCCGACGAGGCTCAGATTGAAGAAGCCTTCGCCGCCGAGGACAGCGGAGGAAATGCTCTTGCGGGCGGTCAGTTTGGTTTTGACTCTGCCGTCGCAGGCGAGGAACATGCCGTTCTCAATCGTCATTCCGGAGGAGCCCCATTTCTCGACATCCACAAGAATGATGTATTTGTAGGTCGGTTCCAGCACGAGATATCCGTCGCCGACGTACTCCGGTTTTACGGCAGATTCCTTTGTCATGGCGCCTTTGATGGCCTTTCCGAACAGGTCGCCGATCCCTTTGATTCCGGCGGTCGCCTGTACATGGCCGCCCATCCACTGCATCGCACCGGACTGGATAATCGCGGAGTGCTCCTTGTCCAGTTCAATGACAACCTGGCGGCGGCGCACATTCATTTTGCTCATGTAATACTCCTCCATGGCAGTCATCGGCGAGACGCTGGAATCCTGGAGATATTCCATGACGTGGAAATTTTCGATGGACTTGGTGAATTTCCGGTTTTCGTTTTCGAGATTTAAAATTTTCATAGGCACGTTCCTTTCTTTCATTAAGAAGAAAAATAGTGATCCGTCTTGTTTCTTTTATTATACAGGAAAGAAAGCAAAGAGCACAGAAAAATTTAGAAAAAAAGGAAATCTGGAAATCATGTTGTCCATTTTTCAGCGGAGTGATAAGATAAAGTTCAGAAAACGCAAGCAGTACGGTCAGAGGAGGAATTTATTATGAGTACAATTACTGTCAGAGATGCAAAAATAGAGGATGCCGCACGCATTCTGGAGATTTATGCTTATTATGTAGAATACACCGTCATTTCTTTCGAGTGGGACGTGCCGTCTCTGGAAGAATTTGAGAACCGCATGCGTGATATCATGAAAAAATATCCATACCTCGTCATCGAGCAGGATGGAAAAATCGAAGGTTATGCATACGCACATGCCTTTGTCGGCCGCGCCGCATACGACTGGTCGAGCGAGTTGACCATTTATCTCGATCCCAATGCAAGAAAAGGAGGCCTTGGCCGGAGACTGTATGAAGAGCTGGCGGACCGCCTGAAAAAAATGGGCATTCTGAACCTCTACGCCTGCATCGGCTATCCGCAGGTCGAGGATGAATATCTGACGAAAAACAGCGCCGAGTTCCATGCGCATCTCGGATTCGAACTCGTGGGAACCTTCCACAACTGCGGCTACAAATTCGACCGCTGGTACGATATGGTCTGGATGGAAAAAATCATCGGCGAGCCGCACGCGGGACAGCCGGCAGTAAAATCATATAGTGAGATAAAAGAATGAGCACAATAACAACGTATACAAGAAAACATTTTGACCCTGTGCATCCCGCTCCGGAACTGCTCTGTGTGGAGGATTTTGCGCATGCGCTGCCGATGATCTGCCGCGGAAACGGCCATGTGACGACGTTCTGGTCAGTGGGAGAGCACTGCATCTGCTGTGCGAAAGAGGCGGCCGCGCGCGGCTATTCCCGGCGGCTGGTGCTGGCGTGCCTTCTGCATGACGCGAGCGAGTGTTACATGTCGGACGTGCCGCGGCCATTAAAACAGGAAATGCCGCGGTACCGCGAGATCGAGGACCATCTGCTTTCGGTGATTTATGAGAAATATCTTGGCAGTGATCTGACGGCGGAGGAGCAGCGGATGATGAAACAGATCGACAATGATCTGCTGTGGTACGATCTGACAAATCTGCTGGAGGAACCGCAGGCGGGGGATGCGCCGAAACTTCACATCACGCTGGACTACACGGTGCGGCCGTTTGCTGCGGTGGAACAGGAGTATCTGGAATTATTCGAACAGTATTGGGAGACGGGCGATGAGAGAGGATAAAAACGAAAACCGCTGGGACAAGCTGCTTCAGATCCACACAATGGGGCGGGATGACAGCCGGTCGGATCTGTACCGGTATCCGTATGAGCCGACCCCGTACTGCGTGCTGGAGCGGATGGCAAACACGGGGATGATCCGAAAGGGAAATACGCTGCTCGATTACGGATGCGGAAAGGGCCGCGTAGATTTCTTCTTATCGGCGCAGACCCGGTGCCAGTCCATCGGTGTGGAGTATGATGACCGGATTTATGCGAAGGCAATGGAAAACAAAAAGGCGGCGGCCTCTGGTGCTCGGACGGAGTTTGTGCTGGAGAGCGCCGAAAATTTTCCCGTTCCTGTGGAAGTGGACCGGGTGTATTTTTTTAACCCGTTTTCGCTTGAAATCTTAAGAAAAGCGATGGCAAGACTGCTGGAATCGTACTACGAAAATCCGCGGGAGATCCAGCTGTTTTTCTATTACCCGTCGGATGCCTATATCTCGTATCTGATGACTGTGCCGGAACTGGAATTTCTCGATGAGATCGACTGTATGGATCTGTTTCCGGGCGGGGACAGCCGGGAGCGGGTTGTGATTTTTACGATTCAGGAATAAAAAGTTTTGTAACAGCAAAAACCGTGTGGAATACAAAAAAGCATGAATTATATTTGACGAAAGGGCGTTTTTATGAAATATCAGGTAATGCGAATTGAGGAAGACCTTGATTTCGGCTGTGAGGAGCGCGGTGCCGACGAGCCTGTCATGGCAGTTGTTGTTTTGAAAGATGAAAACGGAACAGAATCGCGCATCCGCCAGGAGGATCAGATGCTGTATGACTGGAACATCGAGGAGGGCGACACCGTTATTCTGAATGAAAACGGCGAATTGCGAAAAGTACTCTCCGGTGATTGGACGCAGAATTGCAATTCGAAAAATGTAGATACGACAAAATTCGTCAACATGATGCAGGTTGTCAAAGCCGGAAAACAGATCGACTGGATCTGCCCGTTCTGCGGCGGAAAAGTAGAACGACTGGAGCAGGAAGGCGGAAAAACCGTGATCGGATGCACATCGTGCGATATGCGGATTCAAATAGAAAATTAAACGATTTCGGCCTTTAAGGCCGAAAGAGAAAGGAAACACAAATGGTAAAACCAATTATGAGAGACGTTCTCTTCCTCGGACAGAAATCCATCCCGGCGACAGAGGAAGATCTGCAGGTGGGAAGAGATCTGCAGGACACACTGGCAGCAAACCGCGAGGCATGCGTCGGCATGGCGGCAAATATGATCGGCGTGAAAAAACGCATCATCATCGTAAACGCCGGATTCCGCGACATCATCATGTTCAACCCGGTGATCGTCCGCAAAAGCGGCCCCTACGAAACAGAAGAAGGTTGCCTCTCCCTGCCAGGCGTGCGGAAAACAAAGCGGTACCAGAACATCGAAATCGAATACTACGACTGGAATTGGAAAAAACAACGCCAAAAATTCACCGGCTGGCCAGCCCAGATCTGCCAGCATGAGATGGATCATTTGGAAGGGATACTTATTTAGATCCTACAGCAGACAGGAGGACGGTATGACAGACAGAGAATGAATGGTAAAAGGAATCATTTACAACCCGAATGTGGAAGATCCGGCCAAAGAGCAGTCCGGCTATATGGAGCGTCTGTGGGAGTTCAACCAGCTGAAGCCGTCAGAGGGAGACAAGAAAGTCAAATATATGAAGGAAACTTTCGCAGAAGTCACCATCGGCGAACACGACCGCGAGTATTTTTACCGGGACGAAAAAATCGACGGGGAGAATCTCAAATAAATCGGGACAAATTTCGAAAATATAAAATTTTTGTAAAATAATGTCGAAAAAACGATTGACAAGTGGCGAAAAGAAACATATGATAATACCTGTCAATATACATATTCGGCAATAGAGGCGCGAAGGCTAAGAGTAGCTGTCCTGAGACAACGGGGTCTGGGACGGGCAGGGAAAGGAGCATTCGCCGAAACGGGGCAGTTCCCGAAAAACTGTCTGTGTTGGGGTACAGTCGAACAGGCTGTGCACTCTCACCGTACTGGTGGAGGAGCTATTGCTTCATGAACGTAGATTTAATGGAGCAGTGGTGAAGACCGCTGCTCTTTTTATTGTACTGCAGTTGGAACCGTGACAAAAGGTTCCAGGGGTGGAAATCTGTTTGGTTGGAGAACGAAAGACGAAACGGGTGTTACAGGATACGTCTGAAGAAAACTGTTGCCGGAAAAGAAAAAAGGGAGGATTTTGACATGATAGCATTTCTTAACTGGCTGGACGGTGTCCTTTGGGGCGTGCCGCTGATCGCGCTGATGATTCTGACCGGTCTGTACTTTACCGTTCGTTCTGGATTTTTCCAGTTTCGTCACTTTGGCTGGATTATGAAGAGAACCGGCGGAAAACTGTTCCAGAAAGAAGACAAAGCAAGTGAAGGAAAGGGTATGCTTTCCTCGTTTGAGGCGATTTCGACCGCTATCGGCGGTACCGTAGGATTCGGTAATATCGCCGGTGTTGCAACTGCAGTTGCAGCAGGCGGCCCGGGAGCCATTATGTGGATGTGGCTTTCGTCTCTGCTTGGTATGATATTAAAACAGGTTGAGGTTACCCTCGGCTGCTACTACCGTCACACCAACGAAAAAGGTGAGTACTACGGCGGTCCGACTTACTACATGGAGTGCGGACTTGGCGAGGAGCGCCACTGGGGCAAGCTGTGGCTGATCCCGGCGCTCATCTTCGGCATCGGTATTTTCTCCACCTTCTTCGTAACCTCTTCCAACCTGACCGCATCTCAGGTCGTAGCCGGTGCGTTCGGTATTGAGAATATCAATCTTGGAAGCTTCAAAGTAGAAGGCGTTATCGTGATGGGCGTTCTGCTCTGCATTCTGACCTATGTCGTTACAAGCGGCGGTACGAAGAAAATCGCAAGTCTGTTCAGCAAGCTCGTTCCATTTATGAGCGTTCTTTATATCTTGATGGGAATTGGCATGATCATCATCAACATCAACCGCGTTCCTGGCGTATTTGCAGCCATCGTAACAAACGCATTTACCGGAACAGCAGCGATCGGCGGTTTTGCCGGCTGCGCAGTCAGCGAGATTATCCGTGTGGGTATGGCGCGTTCCGTATACTCCAATGAGGCTGGATGGGGTACTTCTCCAATGATCCATGCTTCCGCAAAAACACCGCATCCGGTAGAGCAGGGTCTGTGGGGATCTTTCGAGGTATTCTTTGATACCATGGTTATCTGTACGATCACCGCACTTTCCGTTATCTTAAGCGGAAACTGGACCGACGGAACGAACGGCGGAACACTTGCTTTAAGTGCATTTGCAAGCGGATTCGGCAAATTTGGAAGCATCCTTCTGGCAGTCATCATGGTCATTTTTACTGTAACGACTTCCGGCGGATGGTTCACCTACTATCTGGCAATTCTGGAGCATCTGTATAAAAAAGAAGGCAAGATGAAAGATATCGTCATGAAAATCTTCTACGCAGTCCGCGCTCTGCCGGGCGTATTGTGGACGATCTATCTGGTAAAGACAAACAACCAGGGCTTTATCTGGACTGTCGTTGATATCACATCTGCGATCCCGACCTTCGTCAACGTAGCAGTGATCCTGATTCTCTCGAACCAGTATTTCAAACTGCTGAAAGACTACAAAGCAAGAAACTTCGGCCAGGGCACGGTAGACAAGAACGCCTGCCTGTTCTACGAAGAGAAAACGAAATAAAAAATATTCAAAAGCGAATCCAGACACGCATGAGAATGGCGTGTCTGAATTTGTATATTGCGCAAATGGGCAGAAAAGAATAGAATCAAATTTAGATGACAGTAGGAGGATAATGATATGAAAACAATTTACAAAAACGGAGCTGTCTACACTGGAAAACTGCCGCTTGTCGAAGCGTTTGCAGTAGAAGACGGCAAATTTGTTTTCGCCGGAAGCAGCGCAGAGGCAGATGCCCTTGCAGCAGCCGGCGACAAAGTTGTAGACCTCGGCGGAAAATTCGTCTGCAGCGGTTTTAACGACAGCCATATGCACCTTTTAAATTACGGAAGCTCCCTGCTGAAAGCGCAGCTTGCCGCACATACCGAAAGCCTGGAAGATATGCTCGCCTGCCTCGACACCTTCCAGAAAGAGCATCCGCGAAAAGACGGCGCATGGCTGATGGGCCGCGGCTGGAATCAGGATTACTTCACGGACGTGGACCGCATGCCGAACCGCTACGATCTTGACCGCGTATCAACTGAAGTTCCGATCTGCGCGACGAGAGCGTGCGGCCACTGCCTCGTAGTCAACAGCAAAGCGCTGGAACTCCTCGGCGTCACCGCAGATACCCCGCAGCCGGAGGGCGGAGAGATCGGTATGGAAAACGGTGAGCCGGACGGAAGATTCTTCGACAATGCAATGGAACCGGTTTACGACAGCATTCCGGTGCCGAGCAAAGAGGAAATCAAAGATATGATCCGCAGCGCCTGCAAAGCCCTGAACAGCTACGGCGTCACCAGCAGCCAGAGTGATGATTACTGCGTTTACCGCGCCGTTCCGTGGCAGACCGTCAACGAAGCATACAAAGAACTCGAGGATTCCGGCGAGCTGACCGTCCGCGTTTACGAGCAGAGCAACTTTACCGATCTGGAATCCTTAAAAGGTTTCGTTGAGGCTGGAAATGTGACCGGCATCGGCACAGACCGCTTTAAAATCGGACCGCTGAAAATGCTCGGCGACGGCGCACTCGGTGCGAGAACAGCATTCCTCAGTCGCCCATACGCAGACGACCCGTCCACCTGCGGAATCCCGGTATTCACCCAGGAAACCATGGATGAGATGATCGGCTACGCCAATGCACACGGCATGCAGGCTGCAGTTCACACGATCGGTGATGCGTGCCTCGACCGCGTGTTAAGTGCCTATGAAAAAGCCCTTGCTGAAAACCCGAGAGAAGATCACCGCCACGGCATCGTGCACTGCCAGATCACAAGAGCCGATCAGCTTGAAAAAATCGCGAAAATGCATCTTCACGTTTACGCACAGAGCATCTTCCTCGATTACGATAACCATATCGTAGAGGAGCGCGTCGGCAAAGAGCTTGCGAGCACAAGCTACAGCTGGAAGACGCTGATGAATAACGGCGTCTCCGTCAGCAACGGAACTGACTGCCCGGTAGAGCTGCCGGATGCCCTCGCCTGCATGCAGTGCGCTGTCACAAGAACAACGCTGCGCGACCATGTCGGCCCGTACCTGCCGGATCAGAAATTCACCGTACAGGAAGCACTCGACAGTTACACGATCCGCAGTGCCGAGGCAAGTTTCGAGGAGAACGTGAAAGGCCAGATCGCAGAAGGCATGATGGCAGACTTCGTCGTACTGGGTCAGAATCCGTTTGAGGTGGATGAGAGCACGATCAAAGACATTCCGGTGTGCCGGACGTATCTTGCTGGTGAACTGGTATATGAAGCATAAAGATATAACTCAAATGAGCGATAAATGTCAAATGAAAATTCATACAATGAAGGGAAAAACGTGAAATAAGATAACCTGGAAATAGTATGGAATAAAGGCAGAAACAGAGGAGAACCTCCTGCGGCGATAAACGGTCGCAGGAGGTTCTTTTTTGATCCTGATAGGACCATACGGTCGTAAAAGAATCGAACAAATGGTTGCATAAAAGGGCGGGAATGTGCTATGATAAAGGAAATTTTACGAAAGGAAAAAACAGACAAATGCTTGGAAGAACACATTTTTTTATTGGAACAGCAGCGGCACTTGCTGTTTTACAGCCGCAGACGGTTCCCGCGCTTGTGGCCGGTGCCGGGGCTGCCGCGATCGGCGGTTTGATCAGTGACATTGATGTCGGCACTTCACAGGCGCACCGCGATGCCGATAAGATTATTACGGCAACAGTTGCAGTTGCGGTGCTCACAATTCTTGCGGAGTATAAACTGAATCTTGGAATTTACCGCCGCCTCACAAGCGACAGCAGCGTGCTGCGTCTCCTCACCGGAACGGCAGCATTTTTGCTGATCTGCGCCTATGGGAAACAGCAGCCGCACCGCTCCTTCATGCATTCATTTGCGGCGCTGGCATTGCTGACGGCGTGCGTGGACATCATCTACCCGGATGCGTCCGCTTATTTTGCCGTGGGCTTTCTGTCCCATCTGGTGCTCGATTTTTTCAACCGGAAACCGGAAAAGCTGTTCTGGCCCTGGAAGAAGGGATTCTGCCTCGGATTCTGCTCAGCACGGGGACTTGTGAACCGCGCACTGCTCGGGTGCGGCATGGTATCTCTTGCTGTAGTACTGGTGCTCTCGGCGCCTGCAGGGCGGCTGATGGCTAAAATCATGCGGGCAATTTACGGATGAGATGGGATTGACAAAAAGATAACAAGACAAAAGAAGAAAAAGCAGGAATTTTTCGGTGTTAAAGTTAATATTTTATACATTTTATAGTAGGATTTTTGATTAAAATGATGTAAAATAGAAAACAGAAATCCGGCGTCCGTAATTGTTTTTGAAATGAACGAACAGGGAACCGCCGGCCCGTTACCGCAGCCGATTGCGGAGCGCAGCGCAACCGACCACAGAGATTAGAGCACAACAGGCAATACAGGAGTTAGTATGAACGAAGAAATGAAAAACCAAACAGAACAGTTACCGCTTTTAAAAGTACACATGATGGGAAGTTTTTTCCTGGAGTACGGCGACCAGCCGATTTCCTTCCGGAAAACAATGGCAACAAAATCGATGAGACTTCTGCAGATTTTCCTCTATAACAAGGACAATGGAATTTCCAGAGGAAGACTGTTGGAGAGCACATACGGAAGAGAAGATGTGGCGGACGCGGCAAACAGCCTGCGTGTCGGCGTACATCGCCTGAAAAGAAGCCTTGTCGAGGCAGGACTTCCGCAGTTTGAGTACATTTATACACAGAAAGGCGTTTACCACTGGACCAGCCCGATGCCGGTCGAGGTAGATGCGATTGATATCAAAAATAAGATCCTGGAAGCAGGAAAAGAGACGGACGAGAAAGCGCGCATGGATCAGATGATCGAAGCACTGGAGCTGTACACCGGAGAGTTCCTTGCAGATTTCGGCGAGGAAGAGTGGGTACAGGCGGAGCGCGCGCAGCTGAAAAAAGTATATTCCGATGCACTGAAAGAAGTAAGTGAGTATCTTCTGAAAAACGAGGAGTTCGATGAGCTGCAGAAACTGACTTCTGTTGCTTCCGAACTGTATCCGTTCGACGAGTGGCAGGCAGTCCAGATGCAGGCGCTGATCGGCCTGGAGAGATACAAAGAGGCCATGAAACTGTACGAGCAGACCTCGAAACATTACTTTGAAGAGCTTGGCGTTACACCGAGCGAGAAACTGGTGGAGCAGTACCGCTATCTGGGAATCCGCATGGGCAGCAGACACCGCGTGATCGAAGAGGTACAGGCAGATCTTCAGGAGAGCCCGGGAGAAAAGGGCGGAGCATTCTTCTGTTCCCTCGCCGGATTCCGTGACTGCTACCGACTTGTTTACCGTATGTCCGAGCTGAACGGACAGATGCCGTGGCTGATGCTGTGCACCATTACAGACGGAAAAGGTTACCCGGCAAAAGGCGGTCCGCGCCTTGACCGTATGTCCGAAAAGCTGCTTGAGGTAATGAAACGCAGCCTGCGTCATTCCGATTTCTTTGCAAAATACAGCCCGTCCCAGTATGTGATTCTGCTGCAGGGCGGCAGCCAGAGAGGATGCGAACTCGTCTACAAGAGAATCAGCGAGCGCTTCTCCGAGGAGAAAAAAGGCTGGGCAAAGAATCTGAAATACAGTGCACTGCCGGCAATTCAGACCGAAAAAGAGCTTGAGTTCTTAGAAGGAGACGATGTTTTATGATTCGCGTACAGCTGCCTGGAAGATTCCGCATGTACGATGAAACACGCTGCCTCAACGAGGAAGCGATTCATTCCCCGATGATCACAAAGCTGCTGGTTTATATGATCTGCAACAAAAACCATATCGTAACACTGGAACAGTTAACCGAAGCACTCTGGACGGATGAGAAGAGTGAAAATCCGTACGGAGCACTGAAAAATATGATGTACCGTCTGCGCGGAACGCTGCGGAAGGTATGGCCGGTTAAGAGAGGATCATGCCTGCTATATGAAGGCTGTCATGGAACTGACGAAAAGCCTGGAGCACCGCAGACCGCAAAGGAAAAGTACAGGTTCTCAGTGATCTAAAAGAGCTTTATCAGGAACCAAGAGAATTAGAAAAAATAAATTAATTTTTAAGTTGACAGCAGACTAAACAAATAGTAACTTTAAGCTGTGATGAAACGAGCTTAAATCCAGAAAAAGTCTGCTGTCTTAAGTTAAATAAAGTACAACAGACAGGGAGGATAACAAACATGAGTTACAGAGAAGTATATGAAAAATGGTGCAATGATCCATATTTTGATGAGGCATCCAGAGAAGAGCTGAAAGCACTCGAAGGAAATGAGGCAGAAATCGAAGACCGTTTCTACCGTCAGCTTGAGTTCGGTACCGGCGGACTCCGCGGTGTCATCGGAGCGGGTACCAACCGCATGAACATCTACACCGTACGCCAGGCAACCCAGGGCCTTGCCAACTACATTATTTCCCAGAACGGACAGGAAAAAGGCGTAGCCATCGCACACGATTCCAGAAGAATGTCTCCGGAATTCGCACGCGAAGCAGCACTCTGCCTGAATGCAAACGGAATCAAAACGTATCTGTTCGAGTCCCTGCGTCCGACACCGGAGCTTTCTTTTGCTGTCCGTGAATTCGGCTGTATTTCCGGTATCGTCATTACCGCAAGCCACAACCCGAGAGAGTACAACGGATACAAAGTATACTGGGAGGACGGCGCACAGATTACACCGCCGCACGACAAAAACATTCTCGCAGAGGTAGCAAAAGTAACCGAGTTTTCTGCCGTTAAAACGATGGAAGAAGATGATGCAAGAGCAGAAGGCCTGTTCCAGGTCATCGGAACCGATTTTGATGACCGTTACGTTGCAAAATTAAAAGAGCAGAGCATTCATCCGGAAATCATCAAAGATGCGGCAAAAGATATGAAGATCGTCTACACACCGCTTCACGGAACCGGAAATGTGCCGGTACGCCGCGTTCTGCGCGAGCTTGGCTTTAATCAGGTTTACGTTGTAAAAGAGCAGAAAGTGCCGGACGGAAACTTCCCGACGGTGGCTTACCCGAACCCGGAAGACGAGAAAGCATGGACACTGGCGCTGAAACTGGCAAAAGAAGTAGACGCTGACATCATCCTTGCAACCGACCCTGATGCAGATCGTCTCGGCGTTTATGCAAAAGACAGCAAGACCGGCGAGTACGTAAGCTTCACCGGAAACATGTCCGGTATGCTGATCGCAGAGTATATTCTGCGTGAGCGCACCAAGAACGGAACCATGCCGGAGAACCCGGCACTCGTTGAGACGATTGTTACGACCGATATGGCAAAAGCAATCGCAAAAGCTTATAACGTGGCACTGATCGAGGTTCTGACCGGATTCAAATACATCGGCGAGCAGATCAAATTTTTTGAGCAGAGCGGTGCACACAATTATGTATTTGGTCTGGAAGAGAGCTATGGCTGCCTGGCCGGAACATATGCAAGAGATAAAGATGCCTGCGTGGCAGTTATGATGCTCTGCGAGGTTGCTGCATACTACAAACAGCAGGGCAAAACACTGTGGGATGCCATGGTGGATATGTACGAGGAGTACGGCTACTACAAAGAGGGTCTTGCAACGATGACCTTAAAAGGTATCGACGGTGCAAAAGAGATCCAGACCATGATGACCAACTTCCGTGAGAACCCGCCAAAAGAGCTGGGCGGTTTCCAGGTTCTTGCCGTACGCGATTACAAAGCAGATGTACGCCAGGATCTCGTAAGCGGAGAGAAGAGCGCGACCGGACTTCCGTCCTCCAACGTTCTTTACTATGAGCTGGAAAACAACGCATGGTGCTGTGTGCGCCCATCCGGTACTGAGCCGAAGATCAAATTCTATTTCGGCGTAAAAGGCACATCCCTTGAAGATGCAGCCGAGAAACTGGAAAAATTAAAAAATGCAATGGTAACTGCTTAAACGCTGTGTGATATAGAAACAAAAAAAGGCCTCAGCCCGGCGGGTGAGGTCTTTTTGTACAAAAATCGGCCCGGCGGATCAAGCTTACCTGAAATAAGGAGAAGAAAATGGCGATTTTATATTATGATGAGAAAAAGCTTTTTCAGTTAAATACAGAGAATACGACGTATGTGATCGGCCTGAGCCCGGAAGGCTACGTCGGACATGTTTACTACGGACCCCTTCTGCACGGAGAGCCGGATCTGTATCCGCTCCGCATGGATGAGCCGCCGTTCACCCCGTCCGTCAATAAGAGAGAGAAATCTTCGTTCCTCGACCGTTTTCCAATGGAATACCCGACCGGAGGAGTCGGCGATTACCGTGAGAGCTGTCTGAATATAAGAAATGCACAGGGCCGTATGGGATGTGAGATTTTCTTTGATTCCTATGAAATTTTCAAAGGAAAACGCCCGCTGACCGGTCTTCCAGCTTCTTTTGGAACCGAGGACGAAGTAGAAACTCTGGAAATCACCTGCAAAGATCCTGTTCTTGATCTTGTTGTTGTCCTTTCCTACTCTGTTTTTACAAAAGAAAACGTTATCACCCGAAGTGTCCGCGTGAAAAATGAAGGCAGTGAAGCGCTGAAGGTAGAGAAAATCTACAGTGCCTGCCTCGATATGGACAACGAAGACTTTGAGATGCTTTCTCTTCATGGATCCTGGGGAAGAGAACGCCACATCCAGCAGGGTGCGCTCCGTTACGGAAAACAGCTCGTTTCCTCCGGAAAAGGAGAGTCCAGCCATCAGGAGCACCCGTTTGTGGCCCTGGTGACACCGGGAACGGATCAGGAGCGCGGCGAGGTTTACGCAATGCACTTCGTATATTCCGGCAACTTTATCGGACAGGTGGAAAGATGCCAGTTTGATACCGTTCGTATGGTCATGGGTATCAACCAGGAGGAGTTCTGCTGGAATTTAAAAGCCGGCGATGAATTCCAGGCGCCGGAGGTTGTTATGGTCTACTCTGCCGAGGGACTTGGCAAAATGACGCGTTCCTACCATGCATTTTATCGCAGACATATGATCCGCAGCCCGTACAACCACAAAAAACGCCCGATTCTGATTAACAACTGGGAAGCAACTTACTTTGATTTTGATACCGATAAACTCCTCGATATCGCAAGAGAGGCAAAAAAAGACGGCATCGAGATGCTTGTTATGGATGACGGCTGGTTCGGAAAACGAAATAAAGACGATTCTTCCCTCGGTGACTGGGTTGTCAACGAAGAGAAGATCAAAGGCGGCCTGAAAAATCTGGTTGACAAAGTGAATGAAATCGGTCTTGAATTCGGTATCTGGTTCGAGCCGGAGATGATCTCCCCGGACTCTGATCTCTACAGAGAGCACCCGGAATGGGCGATTCAGATTCCGGGAAGAGAAGCGACTGAGATCCGCTGCCAGTACGTGCTGGATCTCTCCCGCCCGGAAGTGCAGGATTATGCGTATGAATGTGTGGCAAAAATCCTGCGCAGTGCAAACATCAAATACGTGAAATGGGATATGAACCGTCAGTTAAGCGACCTGGGAAGCACCTACCTGGACAAAGATTCCCAGCAGGAGCTGTTCCACCGCTACGTGCTCGGTATGTATGCGATGCAGGAGCGTCTGATACAGGAGTTCCCGGATCTGCTTCTGGAGAACTGCTCCGGCGGCGGTGCACGTTTCGATCCTGGAATGCTTTACTACAGTCCGCAGATCTGGTGCTCCGACGACACCGATGCGATTGAGCGTCTGGAAATCCAGGAGGGAACAGCCCTCATTTACCCGCTCTGCTCAATGGGTGCACACGTCAGCGTATGCCCGAACCACACGGTTGGCCGTGTAACTCCGTTTACAACGAGAGGCCATGTGGCACTGGCCGGAACGTTCGGCTATGAGCTTGATATCACAAAACTGCCGGAAGAAGAGAGAAAGCTGATTCCGGAGCAGACCGCAATGTATCACAAATATCATGAACTGATCCGCGAGGGAGAGTATTACCGTATTCTTTCCAGCCGTGAAAACCACAGATCCGACTGCTGGGCAGTAGCATCGGAGGATAAAAGCGAAGTGCTTGTGACCTACGTACAGGTGCTGGCACAGGCAAATATGCCGTCCCGCAAGGTTCGCCTGCGCGGCTTTGATCCGGCGAAAAAATATCGTCTGGAGGGAACCGATGAGGTTTACAGCGGCGAGATGCTGATGAATGCCGGTTTCCGGATGAAAGATTTCTGGGGTGATTTCGTCAGCAGACTGTATCACTTTGTTGCAGTAGACTAAGGAGCAACGGATATGGCAAAAGTAAGATTGGCAGATATTGCAAAGGTGGCGGGCGTCAGCGCCGTCACCGTGCATAACGCGATTACAGGACAGAAAGGGGTCAGCGATGAGATGCGCGCCCGGATTCTGGAAATTGCAAAGGAAATGGGGTACCGCCAGCCGGGAAGCGGAGCGAGAAATACACAGGGAAAAAGCCTGCGCTGCATCGGAGTGGTGATTCCGGAACGGTATCTGGCAGAGTATACGACATTTTACTGGAAAATGTATCAGGAGATGGCACTGGCGGCGACGGAAAAGAGCTGTATGGTGACCGTGGAGATCCTGAAACAGGAGATGGAAGATGAGATGATCGTGCCGTGCATCGCCAAGGAGCAGACCGTCGATGCACTGATCCTTATGGGAGACACGAGCCGCGATTACATCCACTATCTGAAGAAAAACGTGGATCTTCCGATCGTATTTCTGGATTTCTACGACAATGAGCTGGCAAAAGATGCCGTGATCGCAGATAACTTTCACGGAATGTATCTGATGACGGAATACCTGTATGAGCATGGCCTTACCAAGCTGGCTTTTGTCGGTTCGATTCATTTTTCCAGCAGTATCATGGATCGGTACTGCGGTTTTTCTAAGGCTGTTCTGGAACACCGCGATGTGACACCGGCGGAATGGATTCTGGAGGACCGTGATGAGCGGGGCCAGATCGAAATTCATCTCCCGGAACAGATGCCGGAAGCGTTCGTCTGCAACTGCGACCTGACCGCCGGCCTTCTGATGCTCGAGCTGGAAAAACGCGGCATCTCCGTGCCGGAGGACGTTTCCGTTGTCGGCTTCGATAATTACCTGTATCCGGGTTTCCCGGATCTCAAGATCACTTCGTATGAGATCAATACGAAGGCGATGGTAAAAGTAGCGCTCGAAAAAGCGCTGAAGCAGATCCGCGGCGCGGCATCCGGCAAAAATATGGAAATTGTCTCCGGACAGCTGGTGCCGAAAGAGAGCGTAAAGCTTTGATTTTTATAACTGAATTATAAATTAAGAAACGGGGCATTTTGAAATGCCCCGTTTTTGTACATATTACACAACAAAGTCACTTAAAAATTGACAGTATCTAACGGAACTTATTTTTTAAGTAATTTCCAGTTGAAAAATTAATCATCTATGTTAAAATTAAGCTAAAGGACTGGGCGTGAGGGTGATAAAACACGGCGGTTCGGAGAAAAAAGAATGAAAAAACAAGATTCTGTCCACTAACAGAAACTTAAAAAAACAAAGTACAACTCATAAACAAACAATATTTTTCATGGAGGTTTCAAAAAATGAGCGAAGTTAAAATTATTGGAGATGCTGTCAAAAATATGCCATGGCAGGAAGGCCCGGCTGAGTTTTCCGGTGCACCGGTATGGAGATACAGCGAGAATCCGATCATCGGAAGAAATCCGGTGAAGGAAGTAGCAAGAATCTTCAACAGCGCCGTTATGCCGTACGGCGACGAGTTCATCGGAGTATTCCGTGGTGAGCAGACAAACGGAATCCCGTACATCTACCTTGGAAGAAGCAAAGATGCGATCCACTGGAATTTCGATGAGAACAAAATCCAGTTCGTTGACGAAGAAGGCAAACCGTTCATGCCGGTTTACGCATATGACCCGCGTCTTGTAAAAGTAGAAGATACCTACTACATCATCTGGTGCCAGGACTTCTACGGTGCAGCCATCGGAATGGCAAAAACAAAAGATTTTGAAACCTTCGTACGTGTGGAGAATCCATTCCTTCCATTCAACAGAAATGCCGTTCTCTTCCCGAGAAAAATCAACGGCAACTTCGTGATGCTGTCCCGTCCAAGCGACAGCGGCCACACACCGTTCGGTGACATCTTCCTGTCCGAGAGCCCGGATATGCTGTACTGGGGCAAACACCGCCACGTCATGAGCAAGAGCCCGGAGTGGTGGGAGTCCTTAAAGATCGGCGGCGGCGCAGCTCCGATTGAGACCAACGAAGGATGGCTGCTGTTCTACCACGGTGTAAGCGGCACCTGCAATGGCTATGTATACAGCATCGGCGGCGCAATCCTCGACAAAGAGAATCCGTCCATCGTAAAATACCGCTGCCAGAACTTCCTTCTGACACCCGAAGAGTGGTATGAGGAGAGAGGCTTCGTTCCGAACGTAACCTTCCCGTGCGCAACCATTCACGATGCAGAGACCGGAAAGATCGCGATCTACTACGGCGCAGCCGATACGTATGTAGGACTGGCATTCACAACCGTAGATCTGATTGTAGATTATATCAAGAAAAACAGTGTCGTACGCGAGTCTGACACCGAAATTGGAAGAAGATAAGAAAGAAGGAAAGAAAAGATGCAGTCTTTGGCAAAGGAAGTAAAGCAGGAGCTTACTGGACGGATCGTTCCGTTCTGGGAGGGCTTAAGAGATGAGGAATACGGCGGATTTTACGGCTATCAGGACTTTGATCTGAACGTGCAGAAAACGTATGAGAAGGGCTGCATCTTAAACAGCAGAATTCTCTGGTTTTTCTCGAATGCGTACCTGACCTTAAAGGACGAGAAGCTGCGCGCCGATGCGGAGCATGCGTACCGCTTTATGAAACAGGCGTGTGTGGACCGCGAGTACGGTGGCGTGTTCTGGTCTGTCACCTACGACGGAAAACCGCTCGATACGACAAAGCATACGTACAATCAGGCATTTGCAATTTATGCGCTGTCTACGTATTTTGATGCGACGGGCGACACCGAGGCGCTGGAGCTGGCAAAATCGCTGCAGCAGATCATCGAGACACACTGCACCGACGAGTACGGTTATCTCGAGGCATTTACCCGCGATTTCAAGCCGGAGAGCAATGAAAAGCTCTCGGAGAACGGCGTCATGGCAGAGAAGACCATGAATACGCTGCTGCATGTTTTCGAAGCATATACCGAGCTGTACCGCGTGACAAAGGATCCGTTTACCGGTGACCGTCTCCGCTTTATGATGGATCTCTTCGCGGATAAAGTATATAACAAAGAAAAAGGCCGTCAGGAAGTATTCTTCGACCGGACATGGAATACGCTGATTGATCTGTATTCTTATGGCCATGATATCGAGACTTCCTGGCTGATCGACCGGGGTACAGAAGTGCTCGGCGATCCGGCTTACCGGGAAAAACTGCTGCCGATCACCGGAGAGATTGCGGAAAATATCTACAACACGGCATACAAAAATCATTCGCTGATGAATGAGTGCGAGCGCGGTGTGGATGATACCACAAGAGTCTGGTGGGTACAGGCAGAAGCAGTCGTTGGATTTTTAAATGCATGGCAGAAAAAACCGGAGGAAACAAAGTATCTCGATGCGGCAAAAGACATCTGGGGCTACATCAAGGAATATGTGATCGACAAACGAGAGGGGTCTGAGTGGTTCTGGTGCGTGAATGCAGACGGAAGCCCGATTCATGAGCCGATTGTAGAACCGTGGAAATGCCCGTATCACAATGGACGTATGTGTATGGAAGTAATTGGGAGGTTAAAAGATGCTGAATAAACAGTATTATGTGGAAAAAGCCAAGGTAGACCGCCTTGTGGCAAGAAAGAACACAAAAGCAGATTTTTACAACGGTATTTATGACCGCTATGAGTATCCGGTGCTGACAAGAGAGTTCGCTCCTGTTCACTGGAGATATGATCTGGATGAGGAGACGAATCCGTACTTTATGGAGCGTCTCGGCATCAACGCTGTGATGAACTCCGGCGCGATTTATCTGAATGGAAAGTATTATCTCGTTGTCCGCGTGGAGGGCAATGACAGAAAATCTTTCTTTGCTGTTGCAGAGAGTGATACTGGTATCGACGGATTCCATTTCTGGGATTACCCGGTTGTGCTGCCGGATACCTGCGCAGAGGAAACCAACGTTTATGACATGCGTCTGACCCAGCACGAGGACGGCTGGATTTACGGAGTGTTCTGCTCTGAGAGCAAGGACAAAAACGATCCGGATCTGTCCGCGGCTGTTGCTGAGGCTGGTATCGTAAGAACGAAAGACCTGAAGACCTGGGAGCGTCTGGACAACCTGAAAACCTTACGTTCTCCGCAGCAGAGAAACGTTGTTCTGCATCCGGAGTTCGTAGACGGAAAATATGCCTTCTACACCCGTCCGATGGATGGTTTCATTGAGACCGGAAGCGGCGGAGGAATCGGCTTCGGACTCTGCGATGATATCACACACGCTGTCATCGACGAGGAGAAGATCATCAGCAAACGTATTTATCATACCCTGACCGAGTCCAAAAACGGTGCTGGAGCAGTGCCGATCCGAGGTAAGAAATGCTGGATCAACATTGCACACGGTGTAAGAAATACAGCAGTAGGCCTTCGCTACGTTCTGTATGTCTTCGGTACCGATCTGAACGATCCGTCCAAAGTCATTGCAGAGCCGTCCGGTGTATTCCTGGTTCCGCTTGGAAAAGAGAGAGTCGGAGACGTTTCCAACGTTGTATTTACAAACGGCGCGATTGCGCGTGAGAACGGAGAGGTTTACATCTACTATGCATCCTGCGATACAAGAATGCATGTAGCAACTACCACAATCGACAAACTCGAGGACTATCTGTTCAACACACCGCAGGATCCGCACAGATCCCCGGACTGCGTAAAACAGAGATGCGAGCTGATCTCCAAAAACCTGGAGCTGCTGAAAAACGAGAAATAAAAGCGTCCGCTGCGGTGCATCGGGATCTGTAAAGGTCATGAAAACCTGGAAAGTGTTTCGAGAAGAACCGAAACGTCAACGGGTTTCGCGATATGGGCGTTCATGCCGGATTCCAGTGCTTTTCGGCGGTCCTCTTCAAACGCGTTTGCCGTCATGGCGACAATCGGGATTTCCCCGCGTTTTCCCGGGAGTGCACGGATCGCTTCTGCGGCCTGATAGCCGTTCATGTTCGGCATCTGAATATCCATCAGAATAACATTGTAATAATCTTCTGGTGCGTTCTGGACTGCTTTTAAGCAGAGGGCGCCGTCTTTTACGTGCTCGGCGTGAATGCCGTTTTCTTCCAGAACGGTGAGTACAATTTCTGCATTCAGGTCATTATCCTCGGCAAGCAGCACGCGTTTTTCGGAAAGCGTCTGCAGGGACTGCTCGAGAATCTCGTCTTTATGCTGGTGAGCCGCAAGCTGTTCTTCGGTCGGAAGTTCAAACGTGAGGCAGATCGTAGTTATTGTTCCGGCACCGAGTTCGCTTTCCACATCGATCGTTCCGCCCATCAGATTCACGAGGGATTTTACGATCGGAAGGCCGAGGCCGGTTCCGGTGATGTGGCTTTCGGTGGAGGAATGTTCTCTTGTAAATTCTTCAAAAATATGCGGCAGATACTCTTTGCTCATGCCGATGCCGTTGTCCTTCACGGTGATGCGGTAGGAGGCAAAGCCCTTCCTTGGTGCCGGTGTCTCTTCGATTTTTACGGAAATTTTTCCGCCCTCCGGCGTATACTTGATGGAGTTGCTGATGATATTCAGCAGAATCTCCCGTATTTTTGTCCGGTCGCAGAGGATGGCATCGTGTTCCACCGTGTTGTAACAGAGATAGGAAAGATTTTTGCTTTTTAACGAAGGCTCAAACACTGCATTCAGGGAATTGATCAGCTCGCTGTAGCTGCCGAGCTCGATTTTCAGCGAGGCTTTACCGCTCTCAATGCGCGCCATCTCAAGCACGTAGTTGATCAGGGAGAGCAGAAAACTGCTGGAGGACTTGATTTTTGCAATGTAGTCGACCGCGCGGTCCTTCTCGTCGATGTGCTTTTCCAGCAGATCCGAGAAACCGATGATGGCATTCATCGGGGTTCGGATGTCGTGGCTCATGTTGAACAGAAAACGTGTTTTTGCTTCGTTGGCAGACTGTGCTTCCTGTACGGCTTTTTCCAGTTCTGCTGCGTGAATCTCGTCTTTATAGCGGCGCATCTGGAACTGCAGAAAACCAATAGAGGCAAGCAGGGAAAGGATGAGCCCGAGTGCAAAGAAAACAAAAACCTGCAGCAGACTGAGCCAGCCGTTTTTCGGTACAATTTCAAAATGCCAGGTGTCGTTCGGCACGGTGCAGAGAACTTCCATGGCATCGGAACGCCGGGAATTACCGGAGTGTGCGATGGAAACGTGTTCGCCGGTGGCCGGAGAAATTTTCCAGATTTCGTAGGTATAGCCGGCTTCTTCCAGCGTATTCAGTTCGATTTCATCCAGAAAGGATTCCCAGTCGAGAACGAGAAGCGAAAAGCCCCAGAAGGTCTTGTTTCCACTGTCATCGGTTGTGTAGATCGGGTCAAAAAGCAGTGCGCCGATGCCGCCCTGCTGCAGTTCAAATGGTCCTGCGATGGTGTACTCACCGCTCTCTTTGGCAAGAGTGGCCTCCTGCCGTCTGGCAGGATTTTCGAGCGTATTGAGTCCGAGAGCGGCTTCGTTTCCACGCATCGGATAAATCAGTGTGACAATGCCGTCCTTTGCAAGCTCATGTGCTTTGATGACATTCTGGTCGTCCTGCATCAGCGAGGAGAGGACGGAAAACTCTTCGTCATTGACGGTATAACCGGCTTCAATCATGTGTTTCATCAGATTGGATTCGGCAAGATAATGGTTTAACTGCGATTTCACGCGGCCGATGGTCGTCTGTGCGGTATAGTCAGCTTTCAGCTTTGCTTCCTTTAACTGATTCTGATACAGAAAACCGGCGCAGAGCTCGACAAGAAAAAATGTAATAAAAAACAGCAGAAGCGCCTGAAATCGAATCTGTTTTTGCGTTAATTTTGTTTTCATATCGGATGCTCATCTAAATTCGTAATATTTCCGGCTTTTTCAGGTGATTTTTTTGAGTAAAAACGAAGGCCGGAGTTAAAAATATTATATCGGATTTACCCTGGGATTTCAATAAAAGAAGCGTTAAGTTTGAAAGAGAACAGGATGAAATGAATGGGAAATGTAATGCACAGGAAGAAAATTGCCAGAATGGGCGGAGAATGGAATTGCCAGATAGTTGCTCATTATATCAAAATCATTTATAATAGGGACAGACGACACAGAATGAAGGATTGACAATACAATGGACTATGTGATTTTTGACCTGGAATGGAACCAGTGTCCCTATGGAAAAGGAAAAGAGAACCCGAAGCTGCCATTTGAGATTATTGAGATCGGCGCGGTGAAGATGGATGGTGAGCGGAATGTGCTGGGAACGTTTCACCGGATTGTAAAACCGGTGGTCTACCAGCATCTCCATCACCGGACGCGCGAGGTCGTCGGACTGACAGAAGAGGATCTGCAGAACGGAATCCCATTTGCGCAGGCCGTGCAGGAATTTTTTGCATTCTCCGGCGGTGCGTGCATGTTCGGCACCTGGGGACCGGGAGACCTGACGGAGCTCCAGCGGAACATGAAATTTTATAACCTCCTGTCGCTGATCCGCGGGCCGATTCATTTTTACGATGTACAGAAACTGTTCGCGATCCAGTACGAAACGATGAAGAGCCGCCGGGCGCTCGAGTACGCCGCCGACTTCCTCCATCTCCCGAAGGACGAGCATTTTCATCAGGCGCTTTCGGATGCAAAATATACGGCCGACATTTTTGCGCGCATCGATATGGATGTTGTGCTGGCGTACGACTCGATCGACGTATATCAGAACCCGAAATCGAAAAAAGAGGAGATCCACGCCGTCTATAATGGCTACACGAAATTCATCTCCCGCGAATTCGACACAAAAGAAGAAGCCATGCACGACCGCGAGGTCTGCAGCACGCACTGCTGCATCTGCGGGAAAACGGCAAGAAAACGCTTACGCTGGTTTTCGGCCGGCGGGAAAAACTACTACTGCGTAGCCTGGTGCCCGGAGCACGGATATTTGAAAGGCAAAGCCCGCATGAAACATTCGGATGAAGGAAAACTCTTCGTCGTGAAAACCATCCGCATCAGCAGCGAACAGGAGGCGGGGGAAATCCGGCAGAAGAAAGAGAACCTGCGGAAGAAGAGGAATCAGAAGAGGAAAGAAATGTAAGAAAGGCAGAGGAAATGGAAACGGGATAAAAGGTTTCATTTCTTCTGCCTTTTTAATTGGAAAACAGAGCGGGATCGGTTATAATAAAAATTGAAGAAACTATCGATAAAAGCAGGTTTGTCGGTAGTTTTCTGTTATAGAAAAGAAATGGGGGCAGAGCCGGAGATGATGCATGTGGAAGCGGTGGATCGGGAAGGGCTGCGAAGAAGAGTAAAAGATCCCTTCTATCAGAATACAATATCCATTCTTGCTATGGAGAATGATCAGGTTCTTGGGCGAATTGAGTATCATTTTTACGGATGTATGCAGGACGGTTACCGGATGGCATATGTGGACTGGGTTTATGTGCTGCCGGAAGCCAGACATAAAGGCGTTGCGCAGGGGCTGTTTCAGGAGATGGAAAAAGACTGCAGGAAACATGGGATTAACCAATATTATCTGATTCGGGCGACAAATCCAAATGCAGATAAATTTTATCACAGCTTTGAAAACGCAGAGCTTGATGAGGAGCCGTTTTTACGGAAAGAACTGAAAGAATAAGAAAAGACAAAAGGACGAAAAACAATGGCAAAATTATATTTCCGCTACGGCGCGATGGGCAGTTCGAAATCTGCTAATATTTTGATGGTTCGCTATAATTATGAGGAGCGCGGGCAGTATGCTGTCCTGTTGAAGCCGCGGACGGACAACCGCGACGGAGAACATGAAATCAAGTCCCGCATCGGGCTGGAGGCACCGGCGGAATATGTGGATGAATTTTTAAAAGAAATTTCAGAGACCTGGAGTGCAGACAGCGGGGAATACCGGTATCACGGAAAGAAAGTGGATGCGGTTCTTATCGACGAGGCGCAGTTTCTTTCTCCGGAGGAAGTTGATACGCTTTCGGACATCGTGGATTTTTATGGGATTCCGGTTCTCTGCTACGGTCTGCGTGCGGACTTCCAGACACATCTGTTTCCGGGTTCGAGAAGATTGATGGAAATCGCTGACATCATCGAGGAAGTCCCAACGGTCTGCTGGTGCGGAAGACGGGCGCAGTGCAATACGAGATACGCAGACGGAAAAATCGTTCGGGAAGGCGCGCAGATTTTCCTTGGATCGAACGAGAGTTATGTGGCGCTTTGCAGGAAACATTATAAAGAAGGAAAGCTGTGGAAGGAAGATGAGTAAGATAACAATATATGAAGTACAGGAGAGAATGCCGCGGATGGAAACGCTGGTGGAACTGTGGGAAGCTTCCGTCCGTGTGACACATCATTTTCATCGTTAATAGGAGCTTCTTTTGCAACAACATCCATTCGTATCAGTTTATCAAGAATATCCACAAGAGCAGGTCCGCTGGAAACATTTGATTGCTGCAATATAATCTTTTCTGGGATAATACTCCGTTTTGCACCATGCTTTTTATCGCTGGGGAACATCAGAAAAAGGATATGGAAAAAAGCCGATGGAGATGTTTTTGATTAAAAAACTTTAGGAATAACAGCAGGGGAGAGTGAAATGAAAAAAATATTTTTAATGAGGCATTCCATCCCGGAAAAAGGGGATATGCCGAATGAGCAGATTCCTCTATCGGAAGAGGGAAAAGCGCTTGCTGTATCAAAAAGAAATATATTTTCAAATGTGGACAGATGCTTTTCTTCACCTTATCGGAGAGCAATGGAAACGGCTGAATTCATCGCAGATCACCCGGTCATTGTGAAGGAGCTGCATGAAAGAACGATCGGGGATGCCAGGGAGGATTTCTGGCTGAAACAGTATGAAGATCACGATTTTCGCAATCCGGGCGGGGAATCGTTAAATCAAGTGAAGGTGCGGATGAAAACCGCGATCGATTCTATCGTCGGACAGATGGAAGAAGGAGAAACAGCACTCGTGGTTTCTCATGCGACGGCGATCTGTGCATATTTGCTTTCTTACTGTGAAATTGAAGTGAAAGATGCGGAAAACAAAGTAAGAAAAATATCCTTCCATGGAAAAGAAATCCTGAATGGCAGATTTCAGCCGGCAGATGGATTTGAAATCCTTTTTGAAAACGATATTTTTTCGGATATTCGTGTTATGGAGAAAAAAGAAATGAACATAAAATACAATCATCTATGCATCAGAAATGCCGAAAAGAAAGACTGTGAACAGTTAGCCGCCTGGTGGAACGATGGAACCGTCATGGCTCATGCCGGATTCCCCAATGGACTTGGTACAAGCGCAGCGGAAATAGAAAAACAGATTGCCGACGACAGCGATGAAACCAGACGAAGACTGATCATAGAATATAATGATGTGCGAATCGGGGAAATGAGTTTCTATGTATTCGAAAATCATCGATACGAGATTGGAATTAAAATCTGTGAATCCGATTATCAGGAAAAAGGCATTGGAAGAGTTGTATTGAGCATGCTCATCGAAGAACTGTTCCGCATGGGAGCAAATGCCATTTTTCTCGATACCAACCTCAAAAACACAAGAGCACAGCACGTCTATGAAAAACTTGGATTCCGCAAAAAGGCAGTTCATCACGATTCGTGGAAAAACCAGATAGGTGAGTTGGAATCATCCGTTGACTATGAATTGACAGCGGATGCATTTTGCAATCTGAAAGAAAGGCTGTGAAAGAAATGCAGGACAAGCAGAAAGAAAGCATGGCTAAAATCCAAGATTCTAATCTTTTATCAGAGGTGCCTGAAATGACAACAGACTGTCGTGATTTTATGCTGACAACAGAAAGGCTTATCATTCAGCCATATCGTGACAGTTTTTTAGAAGCATACTATACAGAATTTACAGATGAAATCACAAAATATCAATATCCAGACAGTTTTTCTGATATCAATGCGGCAGATGAAATCCTTTCTGGCTTTGTGAAAGCGATGGAACAGGGAGACATGCTGGAGCTGGTGATTCTTACACGGGACGGCGAATTTGTTGGAAGCATGGAAGTGTTCGATATAAAAGAAAAAACGCCGGAAGTTGGAATTTGGCTGAAAGAGTCCGCCCATGGAAAAGGATATGGCTATGAGGCTTTGCGGGGATTAATTGATGATTTAAATTCTACAGGGAAATATCAGTATTATATTTACGAAGTGGATATCAGGAATGCGCCAAGCACACATTTGGTTGAGAAATTTTGCTTTGAAAAGGTTGCGTGCGAAGAAATTACAACGAAGACGGGAAAGACACTCCATTCGCAGACATATCATATTTTTCGTTAGCAGGAAAGAATGAATTTTTCAATGCACTTACAAAGCCAGTAGCAGTATTGAAAATAGGAGAAGAATATTATATACTACTCACGAGTATACTACTCGTGAGTAGTATTTTTCAACAAAAGGTTTTCAGAGTAAGTGGGAGGAAGGATGCTTATGATTGGAAGACTGGAAGAATTAAAGCAGTTAGAAAAATTTTACAACAGTTCCAAGTTTGAATTTTTAACATTATGTTTTTCAGTAAGTCAGGATTTACAGAACCCGTAAAAGAACGGGCGGAAAGAGAAAATGCGGTTCTGTTGACAGTGGAAGATTTGTATTTGTGATAGGAAGTTAAATATCTCTGTTTTACTGGAACAAATCAGTAAAACAGAGATATTTTTATGCCGCAGGCGTACCAAATTTGATTCGAAAAATTTTTGGCATTGAGAACGAAGGACGGAGACGGTATAATGGAAGCAGAATTTTAACATCAGTAGACAAGAAGCCCCCCGCTTCTAAAGCGGTGGGATGAATTGTTAAAAGAAACATAACAGCAGTGGCGGGCGGAGAGAAATCGGTATCCTCCATTGACATGAGGTAAGTCACAGTCGAACTATTTTCGACATGTCAGACTCCGTGAAAATACCGACTGTGAGTTGAAACAACAGAAAAGGTATAAAACATGAGATATCAGATCAGAAATGCCAGAGTCCAGTTTGGCGCAGACACGATTTTAAACAGTGTGAATTTCGAAATTCACGACACAGAAAAAATTGCAATTGTCGGCAGAAACGGATGCGGAAAAACGACGCTTCTGCGGCTGATTGCCGGGGATATTGAGATGAGTAATCTGGACAGCGACGAGAGCTGCGGAATTACGATGAGCGGAAAACAGAACATCGGTTTTTTGCGCCAGATTAATTTTACCGATGGAGATGTGCCGGTAAGAGTGGAGTTGGAGAAGGCTTTCGCGGAAGTCTTTGCGTGTGAAGCGCGAAAAAAGGAAATCGAAAAGCTGCTCGCCGAGGCAGAAGATCACAAAAAACTGCTGGGAGAATACGACTATTTGGAGCGGAGAATGGAGAGTCTCCACGGATACAGCTGGAAACGGGATATGGAAACGATGTTTCAGAAATTTGGCTTTGCGCTCGAAGATCTGGAAAAACCGATCGGTGAATTTTCGGGCGGACAGCAGACAAAAATTGCGCTGATTCAGCTTCTCTTACAGCGCCCGGACATCCTGCTTCTGGACGAGCCGACCAACCACCTCGACATCGCGGCGGTGGAGTGGCTAGAAAATTATCTGAAAAGCTACGAAAATGCCGTTGTCATTGTATCGCATGACCGCATGTTTCTGGACCGCGTGATCGATGTAACGTATGAAATCGAATACGGCGACATCAAACGGTATCCGGGAAATTATTCGGCGTTTGTGAAATTAAAAGAAGAAGCGCAGATCAAGCAGGAAAAAGACTATGAGGCACAGCAGAAGGAAATTGAGCGTCTGACGGCGTGGATTGAGAAATGGAAAAACACACCGACAAAAGTTGCGGCAACCCGTTCGAAACGAATGGCGATCGAGCACATGGTAAAAATCGAGAAACCGCGGCGGTTTGACACGAAGACGTTCCACGCCTTATTCCATCCGGCACGCGAAAGCTATACGGACGTGCTCACGATGAAGAAACTGAAAATCGGATACGATACCGTCCTGAGCGAGGTTTCGGCCGTCATCAAAAAAGCAGAACGGATTGCGATCATCGGAGAAAACGGAAAAGGAAAATCGACGCTTCTGAAAACCGTTGTGGGCGAAATCAAGGCATTAGGCGGAAGCTATCAGTTTGGAAACCGCGTGGACTTTGCATACTTTGACCAGCACAAAGCCGTCAACCAGAAATTCTACCCGGAGCAGACGGTTCTCGATTATTTCTGGAGCATCTATCCGAATCTGCTCCGCAACGACGTCAGAAGTGCACTGGGAGCCTTTCTGTTCTCTGGTGAGGATGTTGAAAAGAAAATGGGACAGCTCTCCGGCGGTGAAAAAGTGCGGCTGGAGCTCTGCCGGATTTTCTATACAAAACCGAATTTCCTGATTCTGGACGAGCCGACGAATCACATGGATCTGGCGGGAAAAGAAGCGCTGGAAAAAATGCTGACCAGCTACGAGGGAACCGTTCTGTTCGTATCGCACGACCGTTATTTCATCAACCAGGTGGCAACCGGCATTCTGGAGTTCGGCGAGAGCGACGTACAATTTTACGGAATGAATTATGCACAGTATCTCGAAGAAATCAAACGGCAGACGCCGGGCAGAGAAACGGGAAATGCGGGAGGAGCTGTACGGAAATCAGCCGACGTTCCGACACTGGATGATGTGTTTGACAAAAAGAAATATTATAACCCGGGAAAAATTCTGTCCCGCTTAAAACGGCAGCTCGAAAAATACGAGGAGCAGCTTGCGGAGAGTGAGAGCAGAATGTCAGAACTTCAACTGGAAATGATGGACCCGGAACTTTCCGCAAATTACGAACAGCTGATGGAGCTTCAGACGAAAATAGACGAAGAAAATCAGGCACAGGAATCCCTGTTGGAGCGCATGATGGAAACGGAACTGGAACTCGAAGAGATGGAAACACAGGACGAATAGAGAGGTGAGTACCATAGAAAAGATAGATCAGTCTAAAAATGGACTATCATGAAAATGAAGTTTTTCTCGTTTTAGGATATTCGGTTTGTTATATTTTGTAAAGTATTCTGCACCCATGACTGGTATGCATTCGTAAGCGGGGCTGAAATCTTTCGGATAAAAAAGTCAAATTTTATTGACAACCCTGAAGACATTTGATAGTATTTATCAAGTAATGTAATATTCCATGAGGGAGTAGTTAGCACGAATGTGTGATTTGTCAACATTCTGATTATAAAAAAAGAGTATAATCTGGCAAATCTTAAATAATGAGACTCATGTATATCAGTGAACAGCATGAAAAAAGGCTGGCTGTTTATTGATATACATGAGTCTTTTTTTTCGCGGGTAACGAGTAAAATCCGCTTCTGCTAACGATACTATTGTGGAAAACAAAGGAGGAAAACATGGAAAATTTCATCAACAACGCCCCGTTTGCTCTTGTGCTTGTCTGTCTCGTCATCGGTTTTGTCCTGCTGATCAAAGGTGCGGACTTTTTCGTAGAAGGAAGCTCAAGCGCGGCAAAGAGACTGCATGTTCCGTCGATCATCATCGGACTGACCATTGTTGCCATGGGAACATCACTTCCGGAGACCGCGGTCAGTGTATCAGCTTCACTTACCGGCAACAACGAGCTTGCCGTCAGTAATGTCATTGGTTCCAATATCTTTAACCTGATGGTTGTCATCGGTGTCTGTGCCGTACTGACTACCGTAGAAGTCGCAAAGGAAACCATCAAAAGAGACATCCCGCTGTCCCTGGTCTGCGCCGGACTTTTAATGGTTTTAGGAATCAGCGGACTCGGCGATAAATCCGGTATGATGCTCGGTCACCTGGACGGTGTGATCTTAATTGGTTTTTTCGCAGGCTATATTGTCTACATGGTTCAGATTGCCTTAAAGGCAAACCGCGAAGGAAAAAAAGTCGAAATTGAAGGTGGTTCCGACGAGGACATCAAGCTGCTTTCTGTTCCGAAGAGTATCGTGTTCATCGTCGGCGGAGCAGTCGCCATTGCAGTCGGCGGAGATGTGACCGTAGATGCCGCAGCGAGAATCGCAGGCGATCTCGGAATGAGCCAGACTCTGATCGGACTGACCATTGTTTCCATCGGAACTTCCCTTCCGGAACTCGTAACTTCTATCGTTGCTGCGAGAAAGAATGAAGTTGATATGGCACTTGGCAACGCGATCGGTTCTAATATCTTCAACATTCTTATGGTACTTGGCATTGCATCCGCAATCAGCCCGATGGCCATCATTACGGAAAATATAATTGATTTGTGTGTATTGATCGTATTCACGGTATGCGTATGGATTTTTGCAGGAACCAAAAAGAAAATCGGAAGAGTCGAAGGTTTCTGTATGGTCGCATTTTATGCCGCATATGCCATTTATATCATTGTAAGATAAGGGGAATAGAAAATGGTGTTATTTCTAAAGGTGTTTCTTACCGAGTTTATTGCAGAGATGGGTGATAAGACGCAGCTCATGCTGATTGCGCTCACTTCGAAGTACAAGCTGAAAGACATTATCCTGGGAACCGCAGCCGCGATTCTGGTACTGAATGGAATGGCTGTTCTCGCAGGCGGACTTGTCAGCGAATTTATTCCGGCCTGGCTGATTAAGACAATTGCAGCGCTTGCATTCCTTTATTTTGCCGCATCAACTCTTGCCGGTGATGATGACGAAGAAGAGGAAGGAAACGGGAAATCAAAAATTCAGTTCGCACCGCTCGCCGTTTTCTGTACGTTCTTCGTAGCAGAGCTCGGAGACAAAACACAGCTTACCGCAATCACCTTTGGTGCAAATGAAGGTATGGGATCCGCATTCGTTGTATGGATCGGATGTTCTCTCGGACTGTTCGCAGCGGATATTCTCGGAATGCTGGTCGGCTATCTCTTAAAGAGCAAGACACCGGATGGGCTGCTGAATACACTGGCATTTGTCATTTTCTCTGTCTTTGGTGTGTACACCCTTTACCAGGGACTGAAATTAATCAGCGCCAGCGTCTGTCCAATCCCGGTATGGCCGGTACTGATTGCTGCAGCGGTTGTTTTTGCTGTTTTATGCGTCTGTCTTTTCCGAAAAAGAGAGAAGAAGAAAGCGAAATAAAGCTATCCTTTGCTATTTTACTCGATGAATGGGATTGTCTGTTCCGGGAATATCAGCAGGATCAGAATGCCCAGAAAACCAGAGTTTTCCTTCCTTGTAATGTTTCCGGCAGAGTGCCACATAGCTTTCGTTGGAACTGAGCATGATCTGGGCACCTTCGCGCACGATTTTTCCGTTGGCATAACGGGTGTTGCACTGTGCGCGTTTTCCACACCAGCAGACAGACCGATGCGGGAACGAATCTGTGCTCGCCATCGCGGTTATCGGTTCTGGGTTTCAACAGTACGGCATATTGTCCCCGTTCCTCATTTTGAACCTCTTTAAGAAAAATTTTTGAATTTACAATGCGGGATAAAAATCAATCCTTATCCGGCTGATCGGAAAGTGTAACATTCCCGTTCACAGTACTTGCCTGGATCGTGCGTGAGGAAACATCACTTTTCTGGGTAAAGTGCCTGGAAAAAGAAGAAGTCTTTCCGTTTTCTGTAAGACGAATCTTTCCTGTTACCGTCGATGCAGAAACAGCGGCACCGGATAGATCATGTGGAAGATACAGTTTTACCGACCCATTGACCGATTTGGCCTGCAGGGATTCTTTGCATGTTCCTTCGAACAGGACGGTGCCGTTGACTCCGTTTAAAACAGCGCGGGAGCAGCTGGCAGATGCCTGCAGTTTTCCGTTTGTGGCGGAAGCCTCGAGGTTGTCGGCCTGTACGTCTGTAAGAACCAGTTTCCCATTGGCTGCCTGCAAATGGCAGTCGGATACGGTAAGAGAATTGCAGACCAGCTTTCCGTTTGTGGAAAAAATTTCCAGTTTTTCCAGTGAAAGATGATTCAGCTCGGCTCCGCCATTTACAGAACGCAGCGTAATCTGCTGAACCGTGGATGGTACCTGAAAGATGAATTTTTCTGTTTTCTGGCGGGTATAGAAAAAGTGTTTCCAGAATACAGCAGCAGAAATTTTCTTTTCGCGTAAATAGAAAGTATTGCCATCGACGCCAACTTCAAACCGGTCTGGATCCAGTTCTCTGGTACAGTCAAAAGAAACACAGGCGGAAGTGCCTGGAACAAAAGAAGCAGAGGCATTTCGCAGAACGATTTCCATGCGGGTGATGGAAGCAGCGGGATCCGAAGGATAGGAATACTGCGGCTCCTGCGAGAGCTGTGCATTGATATCCGGCAGAGCGGAACTGGATTGGGATGCAGATCCGGTGGATGTGGAGGTTGAAAGATGTCCTTTTGCATTCGAAGTTTTTGCTTCGGTGCGGGCGACTGGCTGTTCTGTCGTGGCATATTCCTGGTGGAAAAATGTGAGAACATCGTTTACATCGCCGAGTTCAGCGCAGATTTCTTCGTCGGAAAGTCCCTGGCTGCGGGCATCCGCAAAGTGGGATTCAAAATCATGGATAATTTCATCGGCCAGTGCGGAATCAAAAGATTCCAGGCCTTTTTTTAATGCATGCATGTAGGATTCGTAAGTGGTTGTATTGAATGACATAAAATATAACACGCTCCTTTTCAAAAAAAATTTTGGTATGCTGTATGTTTGGAGACTTTTTCTATTTTCCTGCGGAAACACACAAATATATGGTTGGTTCTATAAAATTTTAGCAGTCAGATAATAACCGGTTGACCTGTCCGATAAAGTCAAGCCATTCCTGCTTTTTCTCCTGCTGATAAAGTTTACCAGCATCAGTAAGGTGATAATATTTCCGCGCCGGGCCAGAGGCAGATTCCAGCAGATAGGTTTCAACGTAACCGGCTTCTTTCAGGCGCTTCAGAATCATGTAGAGCGTGCCGGCGGCGATGGACATTTCCTGCGAAATCGCATCAGTCAGCTCGTAGCCGTATTTGTCTTTACAGGTAAGCCGGGAGAGAACGCAGAGCTCGAGGACTCCTTTTTTTAGTTGTGGATTCATAAGAATACCTTCTTGTTGAGTAGATCATAACACAGACTATATCATAATGCAATATAGTAAATAAAAAATAACATAAATATGGAACGGGAGAGGATGCCAGTGTGTATGACAGCCTCTCCCGTTTATTGTAAATTTTTTTTTGTTGAAATGTATTTTAGGCGATGGTATAATCTCCGCCTTCATACTCCCGAATCACTCCATCCGGGCAGGTTACAATGGCGCGTGTCTGTTCCGGCACATGGAATTTCATGATATAGCCATGTGCAGCTGCGGAATCTTTTTCCCAGCGGCAGGTGATGGTGCCATATGGGCAGGTGTGCGAAACTTCGACAAACTCGAGCTGTTTGCCGATTACAGGAGCAAAACGGAATGTCTTGTAGCCCGGCTCTGCCATGGAAAGGCCGCCGACGCGGGTGTACAGCCAGTTACCGACAGCACCGTAGGCATAGTGGTTAAAGGAAACCATATCTTTCGGGCCGTCATCTGAGTTGTTGACGGTTCCGTCTGGGCACAGAGAATCCCACCGCTCCCAGGAAGAAGTAGCGCCACAGCTGACCGGATAGAGCCAGGACGGGCAGGTATCCTGGAACAGCAGATCGTAGGCTTCCTGTGTTTTGCCTTCATCGGAAAGTGCGGCAAGAAGTTCTGCGGTTCCGACAAAGCCGGTTCCCAGATGATTGTCGCGGGCTTTGATGTCATCCAGAAGATCCTGTAAAGCGCGCGGGCGCTGTTCCGGAAGCAGCAGGCCGAAACGCAGGGCAAGTGCGTAGATACTCTGGAAACCATCGGTGATATGTCCATCCGGTTCTACAAAGTTGTCGCGGAATGCCTGACAGATGGTCTGGAACAGAGCATCGTAGGCAGCGGCATCTTCGGTTTTTCCAAGGATTGCAGCAGCTTGGCTGACGATATGTGCGGAGTTGGCAAAGTATGCGGTGGAAGTCCATTTTGCAGAAGCTGTCCAGCCGTGCATATCTTTGCCCGGAGCCAGCCAGTCGCCCAGCTGCATGCCATGTTTCCAGATGTAGCGTGGGCTGTCTTCCTCCACGATATCAGCTAACCGTTTTTCGGTATTGACCCAGGATTTCATACTTTCATACTGCTGTTCCAGAACGGAAACGTCACCGGAAGACTGATAGACAGCCCACGGAACCAGCGTTGCGGCATCGCCCCAGAGGGCATCGCACTGATCGTAAATTTCTGCCCAGAAGGTAGAAGTACGGTCATAGATAAAGTTGTTGCTCGGGCAGATCCACGGAACGACACCGACTTCCTTCTGTACAATCGCAAGGTCACCCAGCCATTTTTTCATGAACTGCGTGATGTCCATATTAAAGGCAGCGGTCGGAGCAAAAGCGGCGATATCGCCGGTCCATCCACAGCGCTCGTCTCTCTGCGGGCAGTCGGTCGGGATGTCGATAAAGTTTGCTTTTAAGCTTGTGACAATATTGTGCTGGAGCTGGTTGATCCGCTCATCGGAGCAGGTGAAGGAACCAATCGTTTCCATATCGGAGTAGATTTCATAAGCGCAGATATTTTCTTCGGTTACATCCATGCCTTCTACGGAAATATACTGGAATCCCATGTAGCAGAATTCCGGCAGATATTCGTTGACGCCTTCTTTGCAGGTGTAAACGAGAGTCTGTTTCGCCGTGCGGAGATTGCCGGTGTACAGCTTGCCGTCCTGTACCAGCTCGCCATGGTGAATGACAATCTGCTGTCCCTCTTTTGCAGTAAGAGGTCCAATCTTTACAATACCGGCCAGGTTTCGGCCGAAATCGATCAGCGTGATGCCATCGCGGTCTTTGAAGATTCGTTTTGGCTTTACCTGTTCATGCAGCCGGACCGGCACGCCCTGCATCGGAACGATCTGCGGCGGCACTTTGCCGGTATATTCGGAAGCAGGCACAAACGAATCCGCGGGGATTTTGTTTTCCAGCCGGGCATCGTACACTTCACCATCGAAAAAGCCCGCATGGCGGCGTGGTCCTTCGGTTGTTACTTCGAAAGAAGTATCGGTTGGGATGATCTGCTCACTGCCATCTGTAAGGGTAACATGAAGTTCTGCCAGAAGCGCACGTTTTTCGCCATAGCGGTTTTCCATATTGCAGAGTCCCAGCCGGCCGGCATACCATCCGTCGGCAAGCTCGGCTGTCAGTACAAAGCTGCTTTTTCCGGAAAGAAGAGAAGTAACATCATATTCCTGGTATTGCAGCCGCTGGCTGTATTCGGTGTATCCAGGAGCAAAGTAGGTGTCTGAAATTTTGTGATTGTCTGCAAAGATACTGTATACGCCAAGCGCGGTGGCGTACAGTACAGCACTTTTTACGTTTGCCGGTAAAGTGACCTGTTTGCGGAAAAGATACGGTGCTACTTCGCTGTCCCGGTCAATCTTTGCCGGGCCGGTGATCCATTTTGCTGTAAAATCCATTTGTAAAAACCTCCCACAGTTTATTTTTGTTGGTTCCTCTCATTATATCGTGAATGCTTCAGTCCGCAGTGTATGTCCGAAAAAATCATAGATTTTCCGGACTGACGGGCATTCGCCCTATCCCCTGAAAGTAAAATACAAAGATGCCTGCAAGCAGTCATTTTGTATTCTATTTTCAGGGGCACTGCTCATTGCATATACGCATTATATCATATCAGAAAGTTCATTGTTAAGGTGGAGAAAGAGGTTTGGACAAAAAAGTGTAATGGCAGGTCAAAAGATTATATGCGAATTGCAGGAGAGAATCTGCTATACTATAAACTGGAGATGGTAGACGTATCTGCTGCTCATCATCGAAAAAACGTGAGCGGCTATTTATGGCAAATCAAGGAGGGGAAACATTTTGATAAAAAAGAAGAAAAAACATTTTAATTTTTCAATCCAGATGATTGTTTTTGGAATTCTGATTATTACCATTTTACCGATGAATCTGTTGTATATCCATGCGGCCAGGCAGTCGGTGAAGGCGCTGAACGTGCAGGCGGAGACTTCTGTTCAGAATCTTCTGGCACTGATTGGCACAGACATTTCGGAGCGTATCACACAGACCAACCGGTATATGGGTGAGGTAGTGTCAAATAATGCATACTATACGGCACTCCCACAGCAAGAGTCGTGGGATGAATATCAGCTGAACAAGTTTTTCCTTGGACAGAATCTGATCGATAATACAACCGTATCCACCGCCGCAGATACCTATTTTGTATTTTCAAAAACAAAAGCGGACTATCTGATTGCCCGTCCGGGAAGACTGGCCAATCAGCTGTCCTATGAGAGTCTGAAAAATTTTATTACAGAATATGTAAGCAACAACAAGGCATCCTCCTGGCATCTGATTTGGATTGATGAAAAGCCGTTTCTTATGTGCTGCCACTATGCAAAGGAAACTTATTTTGGCGGACTGATTGAGCTTTCAAATCAGAAAAAAATACTGCTGAAAGGTTTAACGTATGAATCGGCCAGGGTTTTTTTTGAAGAAGATCCCAAAGGCAGAAGTTCGGGAAAGGAAGCAGCGGAAGTACTTCCGGATAAAAATATTGTATGTGTTTCCAAACAAATCCCGGTTTGCCCAAAGTTTTTTATGGTATGTGAGGTTTCGGAAGCGGATGTTATCCAGGACCTGGCTTTCCTCCAGAGATACAGTTATTCCATTGCACTTGGATATCTGATTCTGATTCCTGTTTTATTACTTGTGCTTGGTATCCTGCTTTTGAATCCACTCAAAATTCTGCTTGCGGCAATCCCGGAAATCGGAAAAGGAAATACGTCTTACCGGATCGGAAACCATCACGTTGCCCGCGAGTACCGGCAGATCTACGAAACCTTTGACCATACGCTCGATGAAATGCAGGAACTGAAAATCCAGAATTATGAAATTGAACTGGAAAAACAGAAAGCAGAACTTGAGACAAAACAGATGGCACTGGAGAAACAGCAGGTAGAACTTCAAAATCTCCAGCTGATGATCCGGCCGCATTTTCTGCAGAATACGCTGGGTCTTTTGTATTCTTTAAGTCAGATGGAGGAAACGAAATCTCTTGGAGAGACGATTTTATATCTTTCCGATTATTTCCGTCATATCTACCGGTCCGAAGATCTGATTCCTTTTTCCACAGAACTTACTCTGATTGAAGGATATCTGGCGATGGCAGAAATACAGTTTCCGGAAAGCTTTGAGATCGATTATCAGATTGATCCGGAGCTGGAAGAAGTAAAAGTTCCGCCACTGCTGATCCACAATTTTATCGAAAATGTTATTTCACATGCTTCGCGAAAAGGCGATTATCTGATGATTGAACTTCGCTTAAGGCGGGAGGGCGATCTGGCTGTTTTTGAGATTAAAGATAATGGTATTGGAATTCCCGTTGGAAAGCTGGAAGAAATTAACCAGGGACATCCGATCCGGGACAAGAAACGGATGCACGTAGGCATTTATAATTCCTGGAAAAGGCTGGAAATCCTGTATGGGGGAAAAGCTTCCCTGCATTACGAATCTGCCTTGTTTGAGGGAACAACAGTTACGGTAAAAATTCCGATACCAGAAGAGCAACAGGAGGAACAATAAAATGACACTTTTGATTGTAAATGATGTAGAGATGACGATTAAATTTCTGACAACAAAAATTGACTGGAAAAAATATGGCATTTCCCGGCTTTTTACAGCCTACAATGCAGATGAGGCAAAGGAGATCTTCCGGGATCAGGAGATCGATATCATTCTCTGCGATATTGAAATGCCGGGAGAAGATGGCATTTCTCTGATTCGCTGGGTTCGTTCCCAGAATTTTTCTACCGATATTATTTTCCTGACCTGTCATGCAAACTTTGACTATATTCAGGAGGCGCTGCACCTGGATTGTCAGGACTATGTACTGTTTCCACAGCCGGCGAATAAAATTGGAGAAGCAGTTCAAAAAGCAGTTGAGCGCCGCCAGAAAAAATACGAGTCCATGCAGCTGGAGGAATATGGAAGACACTGGCTGGATGCCCATCAAAAGAGTGCACAGGAGCAGGGAGCCGACAGTGGCAGTATGGTGGATGCTACCGTGTCGTATATTCTGGAAAATATTTCCTCACCGGAACTTTCTGTCAACAACATTGCACTGCAAAATCATGTCAGCCTGAGCTATCTTAGCAGGCTGTTCCGGAAACAGAAAGGAGTTACGATCAGCCATTTTATTATCGATGAGAGAATGAAACTGGCGGGAAAGCTTTTGCAGAGCGGAGACGCGACGATTAATCTTGTTGCGCTGGAAGTGGGCTATACCAACTATCCTTATTTTACCAGTGCGTTTAAAAAATATTATGGCGTAACACCTTCAGAATACCGGGATTCTTTTCCCGGAGCAAAAGAATAAAAATTTTCTGATTGCAGATGGGAAAAAAGAAGAGCTGGAGCGTGTTTATAACGTGGACGAAAAACTGTCCGGACAGTAAAAAGGAGTCTGTTCCGGTCTTCCGGTTCTGACTCCTTTTTACTGTCCGGACAGTTTTACATGTCCATTTTTTATTCTTTTACACCACCTAAAGTGATACCCTTTACGAAGTATTTCTGGAAGAATGGATAAGCAAGAATGATCGGGAGAATTCCGACTACAGCGATTGCCATACGCACGGTTGTGGTAGGAAGCTGTGCACCGGCAAGACCGGAGATATCGGAGTTCTGATTCAAAAACTGAATACTGTCATTGATACTGTTCAAAACCATCTGAATCGTATAGTAATTCCGTCCGTTTCTGGCGGTCAGATAGTAAAGACCGTTAGTCCAGTCGTTCCAGTAGGCAATAGCGGTCATCAGACCGATGGTTGCAACAATCGGCACTGACAGGGGAAGAACAACTGAGCGGTAGATTTTGAATTCGTTGGCACCATCGATGCGGGCTGCTTCGATCAGAGATGGCGGAACACTGTTCATAAAGTAATTCTTTACCAGAATAACATTAAAAGCGTTCATCATCAGGTTCGGGAAGATCATGGCCCAGAGGGTATCTCTTACGTGGAACAGGGATACCCAGCAGTAATAGGAAGCAACGATACCGCCGGAAAACAGCATGGTGAAGATGCATAAGAAATTCAAAAGTCCGCGGAAGGGAAGACCTTTTGTCGCAAGCGCGTAGGCAAATCCAGTTGTAATCAGAACACTGATGACGGTTCCGGCAACAGTTGTGATGAACGTCATCAGATAAGCATGACCGATGGTAGCCCACTGATTAATGATATACTGATAAGCTAACATGCTGAGCTTTTTTGGAAAAAAGGAAAAGCCGTTCGCGGTAGCCCAAGTATTATCCGTAATGGATGAAATAAAAAGCAGGAGAAACGGAAGCAGTGCCAGAATAGACAGGAGTGCCATGACGATTTCAGCAACTACTTTCCATGTTTTGTTGTCTGTATGTTTCATGCTCGTACTCCTTTCTGTTAGAACATTGCATTTTCGCGGCTGACCTTACGGACAATCGCGTTCGTAACCATAACCATAAGAAATCCTACAATACTCTGGAAGACGCTGGCGGCAGAAGCCATGCCATAGTCGCTTCGCTGCATCAGGGCATTGTATACATAGACATCAATCGTCTGTGTTGCATTATACAAAGCGCCAGTATTTCTAGGAATCTGATAAAACAGACCAAAATCAGAAGCAAAAATTCTTCCGACAGAAAGAATCATCAGCGTGATGATGGTAGGTACCAGCTGTGGAATTGTGATGTGCTTGATCTGCTGCCATTTTGTGGCACCATCGAGCATGGCCGCCTCATAGTAATCCTGACTGATACCAACGATGCTGGCGAAATACACGATCATCGTATAACCATTATTTTTCCAGTGATTGACAAAAGTCAGAATGAAAGGCCAGTATTTCGATTCACTGTACCAGTTAACTGGGGCAATGCCGAGAGGTTTTAGAATGGAGTTGTTAAACATACCCGTATCTGCGGATAAAAAGGCGAAAACCAGATAACTGACAACAACCCAGCTCATCAGATAAGGCAATAGAATCACACTCTGGTAAAAACGTGCGCGGAAACGGTTTGTGATTTCATTCAGTAAAATAGCACTTGCAATGGCGAGAACATGACCAAGAATCAGCCAGAGTACATTGTAGCAGATGGTGTTTCGAATCATGGTGAATGCGGTGCTGCTCTTAAAAAGAAATTCGAAGTTTTTCAGACCGCACCATGGACTGGCGAGGATACCTTTGGCAAAATTCAGTTTTTTAAAGGCAATGACAATGCCAAACATGGGAAGATAGTTGTTACAGATCATGTATATGATTCCTGGAAGCGCCAATAGATAGATGGGCAGATACTGCTTCCAGCGGATTTTTTTCTTTTTTATCATAGGGAGTCATTCTCCTTTTTTCATCAGGCCTGTGAGGTTTCTCACAGGCCTGTAAAATATACAACGGGTAAGTTTATTTTGCTGCTCTCCATGCATCAAACTGTTTCTGGTTTTCTGCAATGACATCATTGATGCCTGCGGTTTCAAGATCCTGAATGAACTGTGGAAGATAAGTATCAGGGTCGGCTGCACCGGCACTGATGGTTGGTGTGTATTGTTTTACAACTGCGGATACAGCAGAATAAGCAGAAGAAATATCATCGGTGATTTCGAAAGAATAACCAAGAGCAGGAGACGCTGCAGTGATGGTGTCATTGAAATCACGTAACTGCTGATTGAAATCGATGGTGTTTGGCTCCCAGATAGACCAGGTCAGACGATCACCGTATACACCGGCATAGCAGTAGTAAGGAGCGCTGGCAGCATCGATGCCGTCTATAAATTTTACGATACGGTCCGTTCCGTTGTCTTCTACAACCTGATATGTTTCACCCTCAAGACCGAACATCAGGGTATCGTCAATATTGTTATCTCCATACAGAAGATTTAAAAACTCAAAAGCTTTCTGTGGATTTTCAGATGTTGTAGGGATGCTCCAGAGAATGCTCTGGCTTGTCTTTTTATATGGCTCTGCGAGGTGAATATTTTTGAAATCATAGCCAACGTTTGCACCAATGCCTGCGGCACCACCAGGTGTTGTCCAGTAGAATTCACCGAAGTAATTACCGGTTTTCAGCTGAACCTGTCCATCATCGGTGTTGGAAGCAGCATCGGCCGGAATATAACCTTTCTGTGCCCAGTCATACATGGTCTTTGCGTAGTCTGCGTAAGCATCGCTTGCATAAATATTTTCGATGGTTGTGTTATCATAACCATCGGTCAGAAGCAGACCGCCGGAAGCAGTAGAAGCACCAAGAGCATCAACGGTTCCGAAGAAGGAAGTATAAATATCGGAGGTTGAGTTAATGTTTGCTACCATATAGAAACCATTTCCAACTTGCTGGGTTGCTGCAACAGTATCCAGAATATCGGATAATTCATCCAGTGTATAAACTTTGGATTCGTCAATTTCTACACCGGCAGCATCGAGCAGATCGGCTCTGGCGATAAAGCCATAAGACTCTGCCTGAATATAGGCATTGGAAACACCATAAAGCTGATTCTGATAAATACCGTTGGAGAGAGCATCTCCAAGTTTTTGCTGGATATCAGCACCGTAGGTGTCAACGTATTCGTCCATAGGAACGATCAGTCCCTGATCTACGAGTGTTCCAACTCCGGTATTAACGGATACGATCAGATCTATTTTTTCTCCTGTAGAGATTGCCAGGGTATTTGCATTGCTTAAGTCATTCAGCTCAACCGGATAAAGCTTTACAGTACAATTGATTTCCGGAACAGTAACTTCATTGATGGCAGCTTCAATTTTCTGCAGATTTTCTTCTGTTGGAGTATTTCCGATTGCAGGCCATTCCAGAACGACCTCGTAAGGATCTCCTTCGTCTGCCGTTGTCTGTGCAGCGGAAGAGGATGAAGTATTGTCTTTGCTGTTTGTTGAAGTTGTGTCTGTGGAAGAGGTACTGGAAGAAGTTGTGTTTGTGGAACCGCAGGCGGTCATTCCAAGTGCCATTACAGCGGCAAGCATCGTTGCCAGGGCTTTTTTCTTTTTCATTTTGTGATCTCCCTTTCAATTTTGTCAGATTACTGATTACAGTGTTGCATGGTCGCGACCCATTCAAGTAACCTTATCATAGCGGATAAACGAGAAAGAGAAAATAAAAAAATTTGTCTTGGACTTTCACTTTTTTGACCTGCGGTTTCAATATTCCGTAAGGGACTTTTTCTTCCGGCAAAAATCTGATATGTTTATTTTAACACGAAAAACAAGGAGGATACGAACATGAGTTATAACAGTTTTCACCCAGGACAGGTCTGGCTGGATACCGAAGGAAAGAGAATCCAGGCCCACGGAGGTTCCGTTATTTTTATTGATGATACCTATTATTTCTATGGCGAGAACAAGGAAAAAACAGACGGAAAGAACGGAATCTGGCACTGGGGAGTAAAAGCATATTCGTCAAAAGATCTCTACAACTGGAAGGATGAAGGGATTATTATTCCGCCGGAACCGGAAGATGAAAATTCTTCCCTTCATCCAAGTGCGCAGATGGATCGTCCGCATATTATTTACAACAAAGCAACGAAAAAATATGTATGCTGGCTGAAAATCATGCATAAAGACGGCACACAGGATGAGACCGTTCTGACCGCAGATCGTTTTCTTGGCCCGTATACAAAAGTCCGTGAAGGTTTAAGACCGCTGAATATGAGTGCCGGTGATTTTGATCTGGTTGTAGCACCGGATGGAAAGGCTTACTATATGTTCGAACGTGTACATTCGGAGACGATCATCGCGGATCTGACGGATGACTACACGGATGTGACCGGATACTACAGTACCCATTTCCCGCATCCGTATCCGCCGTATGTCCGGGAGGCAACGGCACACTTTATGCGGAACGGCAAACATTATCTGATTACCTCTGGAACCACGGGATATCTTCCAAATCCATCGGAAGTTGCGGTTGCAGACACCTGGCATGGACCGTATACTGTTCTTGGAAATCCGCATCCGGGAGATGAAACAGATACTTCTTATCATTCCCAGATTTCATCGGTATTTAAAGTACCGGGAAAGAAAGATCTCTACATTGCATGCGCAGACCGCTGGCTTCCAAATGCGATGGATAAGGATTATCATGTGTACAAAAAAATGTTTGAAGCTATTTTCAGCGGGAAAAAGGAAGAGTTTGATTTTTCGAGCATGGGAGAGCCGGTGGTAGAAGAGACGCGGATCGCAGATTACGTCTGGTTACCGCTTCGTTTCGCAGAACCATGTGAGGAATATCCGAACGGAATGGTATTCGTTGACTGGAAGGATGAGTGGAGAATCGAAGACTACGAATAGAGACTTGCCTGTGAAATTTCGGAGAAGGCTGAGATGGGAAAGGGCTAGGTATAAGCATAAAAACAGTTTTAGGGAATGAATGGGGACACCCTCCGCTGCGCGAGACATCACGCAGCGGAGGGTGTTTTTTAATCAAATCAAGGAAGTCCCATGCCTTTATTGCGAAAAGTAATAAACAGTGGTTGGAGATTTGCTTGTATGATCTGATATAAGAAGAGTTCAGGATAGGGGCACAACTGGATGGAAAAATAAATGGTTTCAGGAACAACCTGTTACCGAAAGAAAATCACAGAAAAATATTTTTTCGAGAGATTCCGTGATATGCTATAAGATAAGTTTGCTGCTGAAAAAGTAGTAAATATTTATATGATCCTATGGCACGCAGGACGGTGTGCTGAACCGGGAATCCTATGAGAAAAACCGGAGTCATCTGCCGGAATATTTTACAGAGAAGATTCTGGAAGGCGGCTGCCATGGACAGTTTGGTAGTTACGGAGTACAAAAGGGAGACAGAACTCCCACGATCACGCAGCAGGAACAGGTAGAAGAGACGGTGGAAGATATTTTGGCGTTTGTTCAGGAAGATTGCGATATTACAGATCCATCTGGCCGGATGTGAAATCAAGAGTAACGTTTATAGTTTAGCAGAAAAAATTGTCAAGGAAATTGGTATTTTCAGAGCATGAGAATTTGACAGCTCCTTGCTTGATTTTTTTTCAGATCATGGATATAATAATATCAAATCACGATTTAGTAAATCACGATTTGATATATGGAGGTGATTCTGTGTTTATTGGGAGAGAAACAGAACTAAAATTTTTAAATGACAAATATGAGGAAAAAGGTGGGCAGCTTATTGTTCTGTATGGCAGGAGACGGGTAGGAAAAACCGAAACACTGCGGGAATTTTGTAAAGGAAAACCTCATGTTTTCTTTTCCTGTACCCAGACAACAGACCGGGTGCAGCTTCGTAATTTTTCGAACAGGATGCTTAGGGAAAATATTCCGGCAAAAAATTATATTTCTGAATTTGAGGATTGGGAAAAGGCATTTCGGGCAATTCTCGATCTTCCCTATGGTGATGCAAAAAAACTGATTGTAATTGATGAGTTTCCATACATGTGCAGGAGCAATAAGAGTATCCCGTCCATTTTACAGAATTTATGGGATACTGAAATGAAGAACAGTAATGCAATGGTTATTCTGTGCGGTAGTGCCATGAGTTTTATTGAAAAAGAATTGCTGGCAGAAAAGAATCCATTGTATGGCCGTGCCACGGGTATTTATAAAATGAAGGAAATGGGATTTTATGACGCAGCAAAATTTTTCCCTGATTACTCTGACCGGGACAAGATTTTTGCTTATGCGATACTTGGAGGCATTCCACATTATTTGCGCCAATGGAATCCACACCTGTCTGTAGACGAAAATATTAAACGAAATATTTTGACAAAGGGTTGTATTCTTTACAGTGAAGTAGATTTTTTGCTTCATCAGGAACTTCGGGAAACACCGATTTATAACTCGATTATCGAGGCGGTAGCACTTGGAAACACCAAATTAAATGATATCAGTCAAAAATCATTGGTGGAGGATTCTTCAAAAACCAGCGTTTATCTGAAAAATCTGATAGAACTTGGTATTGTAGAAAGAGAATTTTCTGTAGATGCTAAAGTGAAAGAGCAGGCAAACGTCAATAGAGGAACTTATCGACTGACGGACAACTTTTTCCGTTTTTGGTATGCTTTTGGTTTTTCTAATTTTTCACAGCTGGAAGATGGCGATGTAGAAGGGGTTTATGAATATGTTGTGCAGCCGGCACTTCATCAGTTTGCATCGTTTGCGTTTGAGGATGTTTGCAGGGAGTTTGTACGCCGGATGCAAAAGAAAAATGATTTGCCGTTTCGCTATGCCAAAATGGGGCGTTGGACAGGAAAAACAACGGTTCGTGATGAAAAAGTGTCAGCTGGTACGCGAATTACAGAAACGGAGATAGACCTTTTAGGAATAAGCAGGGATGCGAAAGAATATTTGGTTGGTGAATGCAAGTTTAAAGGAACACCGTTTTCCTATTCGGAGTATCTTGACACGCTGGCAAAACTTAAAACATTGAAAGAAAAAGCAAAATTTTACTATGCATTATTTTCTGAAAGTGGATTTGATGAAAAGATCATAGATGACGCCGCAGAAAATGATACAAAATTATATTCGCTGGAACAAATTGTTCACTATTAACGATTTATAACTATAAATGAGCAAATTTGAAAAATTGCACAAAACTACGCCACGACCTTTACAAAGGAGTCAAAATCATTGCATTCCCTCGCACATTGATAGAGGGTGAGATATTTTTCTATCTGGATTATGTCACTGATCTTGTGATAACCTGTTTCAAAAGGACAGACTTCACCAGTTCTAACAACACACATATAGTGTGCAAATGATATAATCAACCAATATTTTCGGATTCCCTGCGCAGAACGAATTTGATAGTTGTCCAGCGCCAGCTTATCCTTACATTGGCGGAAAAACATGATGCTCGGTCACCTGGACGGCGTGATCTTAATTGGATTCTTTGCAGGTTACATTGTCTACATGGTTCAGATTGCCTTAAAGGCAAACCGCGAAGGAAAAAAAGTCGAAATTGAAGGTGGTTCCGACGAGGACATCAAGCTGCTTTCTGTTCCGAAGAGTATCGTGTTCATCGTCGGCGGAGCAGTCGCCATTGCAGTCGGCGGAGATGTGACCGTAGATGCCGCAGCGAGAATCGCAGGCGATCTCGGAATGAGCCAGACTCTGATCGGACTGACCATTGTTTCCATCGGAACTTCCCTTCCGGAACTCGTAACTTCTATCGTTGCTGCGAGAAAGAATGAAGTTGATATGGCACTTGGCAACGCGATCGGTTCTAATATCTTCAACATTCTTATGGTACTTGGCATTGCATCCGCAATCAGCCCGATGGCCATCATTACGGAAAATATAATTGATTTGTGTGTATTGATCGTATTCACGGTATGCGTATGGATTTTTGCAGGAACCAAAAAGAAAATCGGAAGAGTCGAAGGTTTCTGTATGGTCGCATTTTATGCCGCATATGCCATTTATATCATTGTAAGATAAGGGGAATAGAAAATGGTGTTATTTCTAAAGGTGTTTCTTACCGAGTTTATTGCAGAGATGGGTGATAAGACGCAGCTCATGCTGATTGCGCTCACTTCGAAGTACAAGCTGAAAGACATTATCCTGGGAACCGCAGCCGCGATTCTGGTACTGAATGGAATGGCTGTTCTCGCAGGCGGACTTGTCAGCGAATTTATTCCGGCCTGGCTGATTAAGACAATTGCAGCGCTTGCATTCCTTTATTTTGCCGCATCAACTCTTGCCGGTGATGATGACGAAGAAGAGGAAGGAAACGGGAAATCAAAAATTCAGTTCGCACCGCTCGCCGTTTTCTGTACGTTCTTCGTAGCAGAGCTCGGAGACAAAACACAGCTTACCGCAATCACCTTTGGTGCAAATGAAGGGATGGGATCCGCATTTGCTGTATGGATCGGATGCTCCCTCGGACTTTTTGCTGCGGATATTCTCGGAATGCTGGTCGGCTATCTCTTAAAGAGCAAGACACCGGATGGGCTGCTGAATACACTGGCGTTTGTCATCTTTTCAATTTTCGGTGTATACACACTTTACCAGGGACTGAAACTGATCAGCGCAGGCGTCTGTCCACTGCCGGTATGGCCGGTACTGATCGCTGCAACGGCTGTTTTTGTTGTTATATGTGTCTGTCTTTTTGTGAAAAGAGAGAAGAAAAAAGCAAAATAAAAACTGCGCACCGCATACTCATGATTTTGATGAGAAATGCGGCGCGTATTTTTTATGCGGCAAAATGAAAGTTTACCATTGAAGCATTTATAGGGTATAATATTTTGTAACTATTCAGAGCCCCATCTCGCCATATGAAATTCCAGAAAAATAGCTCATTCATGTAAACATGATTCGCGATTTTTCTTCCATTTCGCATGGCTCTGAATAGTTACAATATTTTCAAATCATTATTTACGAGGATGAAGGATAATAACATGTCTGATTTTAGTATCAATGAAATGCAGGAAATGCAGAAAGCGGGAAAAATGCGGACTGAAAAACAGAAGACCGGAATTGTATGGGATTCTCACAGGAGGACGAAAGTGAAAAACCGGAAGCTGCGTGGGAAAATCCTGTCCTTGTGATAGTCAGAGGGATCAAGTATAATGAGTCATATAAAATGTTGACGGGAGGGATTTGCATGGGAAGTTATCTGAATCCGGGAAATGAAGCATTTGCGGTTGCATTAAATTCTGAGATTTATGTTGATAAAACAGGACTGCTGACTTATACGAATAAAGTCATGAACACTCTGCAGGGATATATCTGCAACAGCCGCCCGCGGCGGTTTGGAAAATCAATTACGGCAAACATGCTCACCGCGTATTACAGCAAGGGCTGCAGTTCGAAAGAAATGTTTTCCGGGCTGGAAATCAGCAGGGCAAAGGATTTTGAAAAACATCTGAATCAGTATGATGTGCTCCACTGGGATATCCAATGGTGTATGGAACCGGCAGGCGGACCGGAGCGGATTGTTTCTTATATCTCAGAAAAAACGATTTCGGAGTTAAAAGAATATTATCCCCATATACTTCCAGAAGAAATCCGGTCACTGCCGGAGGCGCTGTCGCGGATCAACGCGGCATCCGGGACAAAATTTATTGTGATTATAGACGAATGGGATGTTCTGATTCGTGACGAGGCGGCGGATCTCAAAACACAGGAAGAATATATCAATTTTCTGCGGGCGATGTTCAAAGGGACGGAGCCGACAAAATATATTCAACTGGCATATCTGACAGGTATTTTGCCTGTAAAAAAAGAAAAGACACAGTCGGCGCTGAACAATTTCAAAGATTATTCGATGCTGTATGCCGGGCCGATTGCACCATATGTAGGTTTTACAGAAACAGAAGTTCAAAAACTATGTGAAGTATATGGTCAGAAGTTTGAAGAAGTCAAACGATGGTACGACGGTTATCAGATTGGGAAATATCATGTATACAATCCAAATGCCGTTGTGAACCTGATGCTCGAAGGCGAATTCCAGAGCTACTGGTCCGGAACCGCATCCTATGAGGCGATTGTTCCGCTGATCAATATGGATTTTGATGGCCTGAAAAGTGCCGTAATCGAAATGCTTTCAGGAGATCATGTTCCGGTTGATGTTACCTCTTTTCAGAACGATACCGTTAGCTTCGCCAATAAAGACGATGTGCTGACGTATCTGATTCACCTTGGATATCTGGCCTATGACCGGACATTTAGAACTGCTTTTATTCCGAATGAGGAAATCCGTCAGGAATTGATTCTGGCAACGAAAAGGAAAAAATGGAATGAGTTGATTGTATTTCAAAAAGAATCAGAGCAGCTTCTGAAAGATACAATTCAGATGAATGGAAACGCAGTAGCAAAAGAAATTGAAAAAATTCACAGGGAATATACTTCTGTGATTCAGTATAACAATGAAAACTCACTCAGCAGTGTTCTGTCCATTGCCTATTTGAGTTCCATGCAATACTATTTCAAACCAATCCGCGAATTTCCCGCGGGTCGTGGATTTGCAGACTTTGTGTTTATTCCAAAGCCGGAGTTTCAGAATTATTACCCGGCGCTTGTTGTGGAACTGAAATGGGACAAAAGCGTCAGAGCAGCATTAGATCAGATCAGAGACGGAAAATATCCGGAGTCTGTTGCATGCTATGCAGGGGAGCTTTTGCTGGTGGGAATTAACTACAATGAAAAAACAAAAGAACATGAATGCCGGATTGAAAAGTATGAAAAATAAGGGCATATTTCAATTTCAGTTTACAGAGATAAAAGAGTATGGATAAGATAGAGATATATCATTATTTAAAAAGGCAAAATATAGCGTATGAAATTACGGAACATAAGGCAGTTTTCAATATGGAAGAAGCAGATGCTGTTGATTTGCCGTATCCAGAGTGGGGTGCTAAAAATTTATTTGTTCGCGACGATAAAAAACGTAATTATTATTTGATAACGATGAAAGGGAACAAGCGAGTAGATTTGAAAGCGTTTCGCAGGCAACGTGGTCTGCGTGCACTTTCTTTTGCATCTGCGGAGGAATTATTTGATATTATGAAACTGATACCCGGTGCCGTTACGCCGCTTGGTATTCTAAACGATGCCGAACACAGAGTTCAAGTCTTCATGGACGTGGAATTTGTCGGAAATAAAATTGGTGTTCATCCAAATGATAATACAGCAACCGTTTGGATACAGGCTGATGATTTAATGAAAATAATTCAGAAGCATGGAAATACTGTGGAATACGCATGTATATAATCGAAAGGTATTGCTGAAAAGTCTGAAAAAAGAAAAGTTCACAAACAAAAATGGTTCTCATTCTGCACTAAATATGTTTACCGAGTATTCCATGACAGATCCCGGTGATCTGGCGGAATATTTTGGCTTCACAGAGCAGGAGATATCTGCCCTCTGTGAAAAATATGAGATGAGTTTTGAAGAAGCAAAAACGTGGTACGATGGTTATCAGTTGATTACGCATCGGCAGACTGGAGACGAAATTTATTCCATGTATAGCCCGAAATCTGTGGTAGAAGCCATGCTGCGCCACAAATTCGGAACCTATTGGAACCAGACGGAAACGTATGAGGCCTTAAAAATTTATATTCAAATGGATATGGATGGCCTGAAAGATTCTGTGGTTCCAATGCTTGCCGGTATCAATTATAATAAAAAAACGAAGAAACATGAATGTGTTATTGAAGTAATGCAAAAATAAAAACGGAAGTCTCATGTCTGCGCAGTAAGGGTGATGGATATAGGACTTTTTGATAAAGACAATTAAAATTTATGGAGGAGAAAGAATGATTATTGATTCTTATGATATCAACAGCGAGCCGATTGTAAAGCTGGAGAATTTTTATGGGGAGAAGCAGCATCTGGTAAAAAAATGTATGGTAATTTTTTCAAAAGTAATATATGAATACATGCTTGAAAAATTCCCATGCCGACAGATTGCAGAAGTAAGAGCATGCAATGGAAATATACCGGTTTGGACTCTGCCATATGAGGAAGAAACGATTGCTTTCTACCTGACACCAATTGGTTCCGCTCTTGCAGCCGGAATGATTGCCGAAGTCAATCATTTAACAGGAGCATCCGTCTTTATCATGTTCGGTTCCTGCGGCAGTTTGGATAAAGGAGCAACCGAAGGAAAGTTTATTCTCCCAACGGAGGCATACCGGGGAGAAGGACTGTCCTATTATTTTGCAGAACCGCAGGACTACATAAAAATAAAAAACACAGACAAACTGGCGGAATTTTTCAAAGAGAGAAATCTGCCTTATGTGCAGGGAAGAGTATGGACGACAGACAGTATGCTTCGGGAGACGGTAAATCTTGTAAACAAACGAAAAGAAGAAGGATGCATTGCCGTGGAAATGGAGCTTGCAGGTGTTCAGGCGATCTGTGATTTTTATGGATTTGAACTGTATGATTTTCTTGTTGCGGGAGATGTGCTGATCGAAGGAAACTATGAAACGGATGGATTATCTGCCGCTAACCACGATCTGGACAAGCTGTTTCTGGCGCTGCAGATAGCGAAAAGTGTATAAAATTACAATGTTTGAGGAAAAAGAAATATTTCAGAGCCGTTTGCAGAAACTTTTAGATAATACGAAAGCGGGAATTATGTATGGAGAATGGAATGACAATGGGCGATTGCTTACGGACGAATAAATTAATCATTTTAAGAGGAAATTCCGGCAGTGGAAAAACAACTATTGCAAAGGAATTACAGCAAGTGTTCGGAAATAATACAATGCTGATCTCGCAGGATGTTATCCGAAGAGATATGCTCAAAGTCAAAGACGGAGAAAATACAAAGGCGCTGCCTCTTCTGGAAGAACTTCTGCGATATGGAAGAAAACACAGCGAGATTGTTATTCTGGAAGGAATACTGAATGCGGAATGGTATCGTGCATTATTTGAGCTGGCAGTAGCTTTATATGGAAAAAATATATACGCATATTACTTCGACATCCCCTTCGAGGAGACCGTGAAGCGCCACAAAACAAAGCCGAACTGCAATGATTTCAGTGCAGAAGATATGCAGAGATGGTGGAACGAAAAAGATTATACATCCGTTCTGTATGAAACCAGAATAACGGCGGATCAGGACAGAGAAAGCATAGTTCGTGACATCTGTCAAAACATAATATCCAATGGAAAATAATTGCTTCGGACAGGGAATGATCTTTGTTCTGCCAGAGAAATATGATAAAATAGAAACAGAAATAAATTTTTGCAAGCCTGTCGGTGGTAAAGGATTTAGGAAGGAGCAGACCCATGAAATCAGTAATTTCCATTGGAAATCAGGATTTTATATCCATCAGAAAGAATAACTGTTTTTATATCGATAAGACGGATTTTATCAGGGAATGGTGGGACAATCAGGACAGTGTTACTCTGATCACACGCCCAAGAAGATTCGGCAAGACCCTGAATATGAGTATGGTCGAATATTTCTTTTCCGTAAATCATTCCGAATGCAGCAAATATTTTGAAGACCTTGTCATCTGGAAAGAGGAAAGATTTCGTAAGCTGCAGGGAACGTATCCGGTGATTTCCCTCAGCTTTGCAGATATCAAGGCAACCACATATGAGACTGCAAGAAGAGCGGTAATTCGTAAGCTGGTAAAATTATATAGTACTTTTGAATTTGTCAAATCCAGCAAAGTATTAAATGAAAAAGACCGCGCCTATTTTGATTCCGTTGAAGAAAATATGTCGGATGATGCGGCAGCAGTAGCTGTCAATTATCTGTCCGATTATCTGAGCCGCTATTACGGAAAAAAGGTGATTATTCTTCTGGATGAGTATGATACTCCTTTGCAGGAATCGTATATTCATGGGTATTGGGAGAATCTTACTGCGTTTATCAGAAGCCTGTTCAATTCCACATTCAAAACGAATCCCTATATGGAACGGGGACTGCTGACAGGAATAACAAGAGTCAGTAAAGAATCTATCTTTTCCGATCTGAATAATCTTGAAGTTGTAACAACAACATCGGAAAAGTACAGCGGCTCGTTTGGCTTTACAGAAGAAGAAGTCTTTCATGCGCTGGAGGAAAATGGGCTGTCCGATGAAAAAGGAACCGTCCGCTATTGGTATGATGGATTTTCCTTTGGAAAACGGAAGGATATTTACAATCCGTGGTCCATTACAAAATATCTGGACACGGGAGAATATGGAACGTACTGGGCAGACACCAGCGGAAATATGCTGATCTCCAATCTGATCCGTCGAAGTCCTGCAAAGATCAAGACGGAAATGGAAGATTTATTAAACGGCAGAGTGATCTGCACAGAATTGGATGAGCAGGTTATTTTTGAACAGCTTGGCAGAAAGCGGGGAGCCATCTGGAGTCTTATGCTTGCGAGCGGATATCTGAAAGTGGATCGGTACGAAATGGATAACCGAACAGGAAAGCGCCAGTATGATTTGAAAGTGACAAATCATGAGACAATGCTGATGTTTGAACAAATGATAGAGGACTGGTTTACAGAAGAAGATTCTGCATATGGCAATTTTAAAGATGCTCTGCTTGCCGGAGATCTGGATTATATGAACCAGTTTATGAATCAGGTAGCACTTCAGACATTCAGCAGTTTCGACACGGGCGGAAAACCATCAGAGGAACTCGAACCAGAAAGATTTTACCATGGATTTGTCCTTGGGCTGATTGTTGATCTGGCCGGAAAATACAGAATCACTTCCAACAGAGAAAGTGGATTCGGAAGGTATGACGTAGTAATGGAGCCATTGAAAGAAAACCTGGATGCGATCGTAATGGAATTTAAGGTTCAGAACACATCAAAAGAAAAGTCGCTGGAAGAGACGGTGGAGCATGCACTTCGTCAGATTCAGGAAAAACAGTATGACACAGAATTGCTTGCCAGAGGAATCGCAAAGGAGCGGATCAGGTATTATGGATTTGCGTTTCGGGGGAAGAAAGTGTTGATTGGAAATTAAAATGAGAGAAAATATGAAAATCAGAAAAGCAGAACTGAAAGACCTGTCCAGAATTGCGGAAATTTTCGTGTTCAACAACCGAATCAATTATTTCCCGATTTTTCACGAGGAGGCCTATTCCTTCGGTGAAATGCAGGTAGTTCCGATGATCGACCAGTACTTTAAGAAAGAAGAAATCTTAAACCGCATCTATGTCTACGATGATGGAATTATAAGAGGTTTTACAGAAATCAACGGAACCGAAATCTGTAAACTATACGTAGATCCATGTCTGCAGAACAACGGAGTCGGCCACGGGCTGATTACCTTTGCAATTGAAAAGTTTGACGCAGACCATCTATGGGCATTGGAGAAAAACACGCGTGCCATTGCGTTTTACAACCGCCACGGATTTCAGTGGACAGGAACGAAACAGCTGGAAGCAGGAACGACAGAATATCTGATGGAATTAAGACGATGAGAGCGCGGCGTGTTTTCTGTTCTTCCTGTAAAAATTAAAGCAGGAGAAAACGGTCTTGTATTTTAATCGAATCAAGTAAGTAGCGAAGCGGATTGCGAATATCCGCTTTACTGAAGCAAAAATAGCCGAAAAGCCTGTTCTACCGTATCGGTCATATTTTCTGCCGCATTTTTCACATCCATAGCTTCTTCGAGTGAAACGACGCTCCGCAGAATCGGGAAAAAGGCATCAATTCCGGCGGCGTTGCATGCAGATGCATCCTTTGTGACACAGCCGGAGAACGCAAGGACAGGTTTGCAGTATTCTTTTGAAAGTTTTGCAACTCCGATCGGCGCTTTTCCCATCACGGTTTGTCCGTCGAGCCGTCCTTCGCCGGTGATAACAAGATCAGCATCTTTTACATCATCACGAAGTCGGGTTTCATCCAGTACGATCTGAATGCCGGGTTCCAGTGAAGCAGAAAGAAACGTCTGAAAAGCAAATCCAAGTCCGCCTGCAGCACCCGTTCCGGGAAATTCCGCGTCAACGTTCAGGAATGTTTTCCGGCAGAGCGCGGCGTAGGAGGCAAGCGATGTGTCCATACGTTTGATCATGACAGCATCCGCGCCCTTCTGCGGTCCGAAAACGGCGCTGCAGCCGTTGGAACCGCAGAGCGGATTCGTTACATCGCAGGCAATACGGAAGGTGCATTCCGAAAGTTCCGGCAGAACGTGATCTGCCGTAATCGCGGTAAGAGATTCCAGTCCGACAGCACCAAAAGGAACCTGTTTTCCTTCTGCATCGAGCAGTCCGAAACCGAGTGCCTGTAGCATACCAATACCGCCGTCATTTGTGGCACTTCCGCCGATTCCAATGATAAAGCGGTGGCAGCCATTGCGGATGGCATCGCAGATAACCTCACCGACACCGTACGTTGTGGCGTACAGCGGATTTTTCTCATCGCCGTGTACCTGCGTAATACCGGCAGCCCCCGACATCTCGATAATGGCGGTCTGCGTCCGGTCGATGATGCCATACGGGCAGATAACCTGCTTTCCGGCAGGACCGGTCACCGAAACGGAGACAAGCCGTCCGCCAAGACCTTCGGTCAGTGCCTGAACGGTACCTTCACCGCCATCGGCAAGCGGGCGCACAACCGTCTCCACCTTCGGATCGACACGATAAATCCCGGTGGCGGCCGCTGTTCCAGCCTGCAGAGAGGAAAGGCTTCCTTTAAAAGAATCAATTGCAATCACAACTTTCATCATTTTTCTCCTGATTTCAAATATTTTTCAATCCGACACTCATGCACCTTCGTCTTCTTATCATAATTAACACCAACCAGCAGAATATCCCCTGTATAAGATGCAATGGAAGCCGGGTAATGCTGTCTTTTAATCTGATCCAGTGCCGTTTTCGCATTCTTGTTCCATTTCAGTTCTACTACAAGCGCCGGAAAATCGTATCGGTATTCCGGCTTTGGCAGAAAGACAAAATCGGAAAAACCGCGCCCGGTCGGAAGTTCACGAATGGGTTTGAAGTAATATTGCATCGTACTTAAATAAGCAATCGTGAGGACACAACTGAGCGAATTTTCATTATGATACTGAATCACGGAAGTATATTCCTCATGGACCTTTTCAATTCCGGCAGCGACAGCATTTTCATCCATATCGAGCGTAGCATCTAAAAGATCCGCAGATTCCTGCTGGAAAGCGAAAAGTTCATTCCAATGATTGGAAGTCACCGCAGTCAGAAACTCCCGGCGGATTTCTTCGTTGGGAATATATGCCATCTGTGTCTGCTGATTGTAGGCAAGATAGCCCAAATGAATCAGCAGCGTCAGAACATCATCTTTATTTACAAAGCTGACCATGTCATTTTTAAAAGAGGTAACCATGACAGGAACTGCGGCGCCGGAAAGCATCTCCAGAATTGCTGTTTTCAATCCGTCAAAATCCATATTGATAAAAGGAACCATCGAGTCGTATGTGCTCGTCTCCGACCAATAGCTTTGGAATGTCCCATCCAGAAGCAGACTTGTTACCGCGTTTGGATTGTATACATGGTAATTTCCAAGCAGATAGCCGTCGTACCATCGTCTGACTTCCTCAAAATTTTGTCCGTATTTCTGACAGAGAGCGGAAACTTCATCTTCTGTGAATCCAATATAGGAAGCCAGCGGGCCTGGATTCAGCATGGAATACTGATGAAAATTATTTAAGGCAGACTGCGTTTTCAATTTTTTGATCGGAAGAATACCCGTGAGAAACGCAAGCTGGATATATTTCGTCGGTTCCGTCCCTTTGAACATTCCACGAAGAAAATTAATGTAATCATCCTGAATTTTCTGGTTGGAGGCCTCATCACGAATCAGGACATCCCATTCATCAATAATAATCACAAATTTCTGTCCGGTCGCCTCTTTGATCCGGGACAGAGCGTCGGGAACGGTGGAAACTTCCGGCGGAAGCTGATCTGCATAGATGGTACGCAGCTCGGCCAGTGTACATTCTGTAATGTAGGCCACAATCTGTTCCGGATCGCTGACATTCGAAAGAAACCACTGGATGTCCAGATGAATCACATCGTACTGGTTCAGATGCTTCTCAAAGTCTGCCGTCTGGCTGATCGCAAGGCCAGAAAACATCTTTCTGGAATCACAGCCCTTGCTGTAATAGGCCGCCAGCATATTTGCAGCAAATGATTTTCCAAACCGCCGCGGGCGGCTGTTGCAGATATAGCCCTGTATGGTGTCCAGAACTTTGTTGGTATACGATAAAAGTCCTGTTTTGTCCACATAGATTTCAGAATTGAGAGCAACCTGAAATGCACTGTTGTCCGGATTCACAAATCTTCCCATGATTTCACTTCCTTTCCGTTTTTTGATTATACCCCGATTTTACCATTCCCCCATCCAAATAGCAACGCACACCCCCGAAAATCCCGTAAAATCGCGGAAAAGAACCGATAAAATATGCTTTCCACTCTTGACAACGCTTACAGCCCCTAGTTATAATAAGGCATGAAAAACGATGACGAAGACAGTAGTCTGCGCGTGAACGGTCTGTGGAAAGCGAGCCGGGGATGGTGGGAGTCCGGTACAAGTAGCGGCAGGTGAACATCACTTCCAAGTTGCAGTTCTGAATCTGCGTACCCGGCGCATAAAATATAGAAAACCGGAGAGCAGTGGTAAGAAGTTGCCGGTTGTTCCCCGTTACAGGAAATGCATATGATAGTATGTAACAGGTGGTTACGATAAGTACAGCTTTCGTCCTATTACAGGGCGGGAGCTTTTTCTTATTTTACGCGAGCAAATCAAACGAGAAACTTAAGTTTCAGGAGGTACAAGCATGTACAAGAAAGTTTCAACCGACATGAACTTTGTCGAGAGAGAAAAACAGGTTGAGAAGTTCTGGGAAGACAATCAGATCTTCGAAAAAAGTATGAAAGTGCGTGAAGGAAATCCGTCCTACGTGTTCTATGACGGACCGCCGACCGCAAACGGAAAACCGCACATCGGCCACGTAGAGACCCGTGTTATCAAGGATATGATCCCGAGATACCGTACCATGAAGGGTTATCAGGTGCCGAGAAAAGCAGGCTGGGATACCCACGGACTGCCGGTAGAGCTGGAAGTTGAGAAAAAACTCGGTCTGGACGGAAAAGATCAGATCGAAAAATACGGCGTAGAGCCATTCATCGAGCAGTGTAAAGAGAGCGTATGGAAATACGAGGGAATGTGGGAAGACTTCTCCCATACCGTTGGCTTCTGGGCTGATATGAAAAATCCATACGTTACGTATCATAACGATTACATCGAGTCCGAGTGGTGGGCATTAAAAGAGATCTGGAAGAAAGGTCTTCTGTACGAAGGACACAAAATCGTTCCTTACTGCCCGCGCTGCGGTACCCCGCTTTCTTCTCACGAAGTAGCGCAGGGATACAAAGATGTCAAAGAACGTTCTGCCGTTGTCCGCTTTAAAGTAAAAGGCGAGGACGCTTACATCCTGGCATGGACCACCACACCGTGGACCCTTCCGTCCAACGTTGCGCTCTGCGTCAACCCGGATGAGGATTATGTAAAAGTAACAAGCAAAGGATATACCTATTATATGGCAGCCGCTCTGGTAGACACCGTTCTCGGTGAGGGCGCTGAAATCCTGGAGCATTATCAGGGCAAAGATCTTGAGTTCAAAGAGTACGAGCCGCTGTTCCCGTACGCTGAGAAGAGAATCGGAAACAAAAAAGCATACTATGTAGTCTGCGATACCTACGTAACACTGACCGATGGTACCGGTGTTGTTCATATCGCCCCTGCATTTGGTGAGGACGACTCCAAGGTCGGTCACAGATACGATCTTCCTTTCGTACAGTTAGTAAACGAAAAAGGTGAGATGACCGAGGAAACTCCGTGGGCAGGTACTTTCTGCAAGAAAGCAGATATGGCCGTTCTGCAGGCACTCGAGGATAAAGACCTTCTGTTTGATGCGCCGCTGTTCGAGCACAGCTACCCGCACTGCTGGAGATGTGATACTCCACTGATCTACTATGCGCGCGAGACCTGGTTCATCCGCATGACTGCAGTAAAAGAGGATCTGATCCGCAACAACAACACCATCAACTGGATTCCGGAGAGCATCGGAAAAGGACGCTTTGGCGACTGGCTGGAAAATGTTCAGGACTGGGGACTTTCCAGAAACCGTTACTGGGGAACTCCGCTTCCGGTATGGCAGTGTGAATGCGGCCATCAGGACTGCATCGGCAGTATCGAAGAGCTGAAAGAAAAAGCAGACAACTGCCCGGATGACATCGAGCTTCACCGCCCGTACATCGACGCAGTGACCATCAAGTGCCCGAAATGCGGTAAAGAGATGCACCGTGTACCGGAGGTTATCGACTGCTGGTTCGATTCCGGATCCATGCCGTTTGCACAGCATCACTATCCATTCGAGAACAAAGAAACCTTCGAAAAACAGTTCCCGGCACAGTTTATTTCCGAGGCTGTAGACCAGACACGTGGATGGTTCTACTCCCTGCTTGCAATTTCCACTCTGCTGTTCAACAAAGCACCGTACGAGAACGTTATCGTTCTTGGTCTGGTACAGGATGAGAACGGACAGAAGATGAGTAAATCCAAAGGAAATGCGGTAGATCCGTTTGACGCACTGCAGACCTACGGTGCCGATGCGATCCGCTGGTACTTCTACACCAGCAGCGCTCCGTGGCTGCCGAGCCGTTTCGCAGGCAAGACGGTCGTGGAAGGACAGAGAAAGTTCATGGGAACCCTGTGGAACACCTACGCGTTCTTTGTTCTGTATGCAAACATCGACAACTTCGATGCAACAAAATACAGTCTGGAGTATGACAAGCTGGCTGTTATGGATAAATGGCTGCTGTCCCGTCTGGAATCCACTGTAAAAGCTGTAGACGACAACCTGGCAAATTACCGGATTCCGGAAGCAGCAAAAGCACTGCAGTCCTTCGTGGATGATATGAGTAACTGGTATGTACGCCGTTCCCGTGAACGTTTCTGGGCAAAAGGCATGGAGCAGGATAAGATCAATGCTTACATGACTCTGTACACCGCACTGGTGACCGTTGCAAAAGCAGCAGCTCCGATGATTCCGTTCATGACAGAGGATATTTATCAGAACCTCGTAAAGAGCATCGATGCAAGTGCACCGGAAAGTATCCATCTGTGCGACTTCCCGGAGGTACATGAGAACTGGATCGATCCGAAGATGGAAGAGGATATGGCAGACCTGCTGGAGATCGTCGTTATGGGACGTGCCGCAAGAAACACCGCCAATATCAAAAACCGTCAGCCGATCGGAACCATGTACGTGAAGAGCGAGTTCCAGCTTTCCGAATTCTACAAAGAGATCATCGAGGACGAGCTGAATGTCAAAGAAGTTGTATTTAAAGATGACATCGCAGATTTCATCAGCTACAGCTTCAAACCGCAGATGCGTACCGTAGGACCAAAATACGGAAAACTCCTGAACAAGATCAAAACAACCCTGTCTGAGCTGGATGGAAACAAGGCTATGGCAGAGCTCAAGAGCACCGGCGAACTTAAACTTGACATCGATGGACAGGAAATTGTATTATTAGAGGAGGATTTGTTAATTGACATGGCACAGATGGAAGGCTATGTATCCGAATCCGACCATACAATCACCGTTGTTCTGGATACCAATCTGACTCCGGAACTGATCGAGGAAGGTTTTGTTCGTGAGCTGGTAAGTAAAATCCAGACCATGCGTAAAGAGGCCGGCTTTGAGGTTATGGACAAGATCAGAGTATATGCAAAAGACAACGACAAGATTGTAAGCATCATGAAAAACCATGGTGATGAAATTAAATCTGAAGTTCTGGCAGAAGAAATCGTGACTGGAGAGACAAAGGGCTATGAGAAGGAGTGGAATATCAACTCCGAAAAGGTTACCATGGCAGTAGAGCGTATCTAAGAATACTTCTGGATGCGTTTCCACGACGATCGTTAATATAAAAATCAGCCTGCGAGCGGGGATGCAGACAAGCTCTCCGCTCGCAGACTGCTATTGAGGAGGACGCAGATGTTAAACGCCGAGTTCAACAAAGAAACTTTTAAGAACAGTGTCAAAGAAAACGTAAAAATGCTGTACAGAAAAAATCTGGAAGAGGCTTCCCAGCAGGAAATTTACCAGGCAGTCTGCTACGCAGTAAAAGACGTTATTATTGACAACTGGCTGAAAACCCAGAAAGCAATGGATGAGCAGGATCCGAAGATTCTGTACTATATGTCCATGGAGTTCCTGATGGGACGTGCGCTGGGAAATAACCTGATTAACCTGACTGCATACAAACAGGTACAGGAAGCTCTTGATGAGATGGGACTGAACCTGAACCTTCTGGAGGACCAGGAGAGAGATCCTGCGCTTGGAAACGGCGGTCTTGGCCGTCTGGCAGCATGCTTCCTGGATTCCCTGGCTACACTGGGATATCCGGCATACGGCTGCGGTATCCGTTATAAATACGGTATGTTCAAACAGCAGATCCGCGACGGTTATCAGGTAGAAGTACCGGACAACTGGCTGAAACACGGCTATCCATTCGAGCTGAAACGCCCGGAATACGCAAAAGAAGTAAAATTTGGCGGATACGTAGCACAGGAGTATGATGAGGCTACCGGACGCGTAAACTTCGTACAGAAAGATTACCAGTCTGTAAACGCAATTCCTTACGATATGCCAATCGTAGGATACGACAACGATGTTGTAAACACGCTGACCATCTGGGATGCAGAGGCTATTCAGGACTTCTCCCTGGATTCCTTCGACAAAGGTGATTACCACAAAGCGGTTGAGCAGGAAAACCTTGCAAAAACCATCGTAGAGGTTCTGTATCCGAACGACAACCATTACGAAGGAAAAGAGCTGCGTCTGAAACAGCAGTATTTCTTTATTTCTGCAAGCGTACAGAGAGCAGTTGCAAAATATAAAAAACATCACGATGATATCACAAAGCTGTATGAGAAGGTTACCTTCCAGCTGAACGATACTCACCCGACCGTAGCCGTTCCGGAGCTGATGCGAATCCTCATGGACGTGGAAGGCCTTGGCTGGGATGAGGCATGGGAGATCACCACAAAGACCTGCGCATACACCAACCACACCATCATGGCAGAGGCACTCGAGAAATGGCCGGTTGACCTGTTCTCCAGACTTCTTCCGCGTATCTATCAGATCGTAGAGGAGATCAACCGCCGCTTCCTGATCCAGGTAAGAGAGCAGTACCCGGGTGATGAAGAGAAAGTCCGCCAGATGGCAGTCATCTACGACGGACAGGTTCATATGGCCCGTCTGGCTATCGTAGGCGGCTATTCTGTCAACGGTGTTGCACAGCTTCATACCGAGATTCTGAAAAAACAGACCTTAAAAGACTTCTACGAGATGACTCCGGAGAAGTTCAACAATAAGACGAATGGTATCACACAGCGTCGTTTCCTGCTTCACGGAAACCCGCTCCTGGCTGACTGGGTAACCGAGTACGCCGGAGACGGCTGGATCACCGATCTGCCGAAGATCGAAAAGATCGCTAAGCTGGCAGATGACACCCAGGCACAGAAGGAATTTATGGAAATCAAATATAAAAATAAAGTTCGCCTGGCAAAATACATCAAAGAGCATAACGGCATTGATGTAGATCCGAACTCTATTTTTGACGTTCAGGTAAAGCGTCTGCATGAGTACAAACGCCAGTTTATGAACATTCTTCATATTATGTACCTGTATGACCGTCTGAAAAAGAACCCGGATATGCCGTTCTACCCGAGAACCTTCATCTTCGGAGCAAAAGCATCCGCAGGTTATGAGCGTGCAAAAGCGATCATCAAACTGATCAACTCCGTTGGTGATGTGGTAAACAACGATCCGACCATCAAAGGAAAGATCAAAGTCGTATTTATCGAGGATTATCGTGTCAGCAACGCAGAGCTGATCTTTGCCGCTGCCGATGTTTCCGAGCAGATTTCCACCGCAAGTAAAGAGGCTTCCGGTACCGGTAACATGAAGTTCATGCTGAACGGTGCCCTGACTCTTGGAACCATGGACGGTGCAAACGTAGAGATCGTTGAGAAAGTTGGAAAAGAGAACGCCTTCATCTTCGGACTTTCCGCAGATCAGGTTATCGAATATGAGAACAACTACACCTACGATCCGATGAGCTACTTCATCCACGATCAGGACATCCACAACGTAGTGATGGATCTGATCAGCGGAAGATACTCAAACGGCGACACCATGATGTTCCGTGATCTGTATGACTCTCTGCTCACACCGAAGAATGCTCCGCGCCCGGATATGTACTTTACCCTGGCAGACTTCAAGTCCTATGCGGCAGCACAGGAGCGTGTTGAGGATAAATACAGAAATACTTCTGCATGGGCAAGAAGCGCGATCCTGAATACCGCACACAGCGGCAAATTCACATCCGACCGTACCATCCAGCAGTATGTAGATGATATCTGGCATCTGGACAAGATTACTGTCAGAAAGTAATCAGAATCAAATATAAGTAGTTAGGGGACACCTGCTTTTCCGGGGAAAACCGGAGGGGCGGGTGTTCTTTTTTTGATGCCCGCTGGAAGGATCTGCATCCCGAAAAATGCCTGCAAAACAGGCATTCTTTTGACATTCTACGGGGAGTGTGGTACACTGTTCGTGTCTATGAACTAAAACAATCTGAAATGTATTGAGGTGAAAAGATTGGATAAAGCTGAATATCAAAGCCGGCTGGAAGAGCTGAACAGTCTGGTAAAAAAAGAGGACTATGAGGGGGCACTTGCAGTTGTAGAAGCCGTTGATTGGCAGCGTGTCAAGAGTCTGCGCACGCTCGGCATGGTAGCGGATGTCTATGAGGCGAACAAACGATATCCGGAGGCGAAGAAGATTCTGCTGATGGCGTATGACCGTTCCTCCATCGGAAAGGGCATTCTGTACCGCCTGGTAGAGGTCTCCGTAAAAATGAAAGACTTTGATGAGGCGATTGACTTTTACAACGAGTTTGAAGCAGTCGCACGTCACGATAATTCCCGGTATCTGCTGAAATACAAGATTTTAAGAGGACAGAAAGCGCCGCTTGAGGAGCAGATTTCCCTTCTGGAGGAATACAAAGAGCGGGAATTTACCGAGAGATGGGCATATGAACTGGCAAACCTTTACAGCAAAGCCGGAGAGACGCAGAAATGCATCGATGCCTGTGATGAGCTGATCCTGTGGTTCAGCGAGGGCAAATATGTGACAAAGGCAATGGATCTGAAAATGAAGTACGAGCCGCTGTCACCGTCCCAGCAGATCAAATACGAGCATCGTTTTGACTACAAAAAGAATGAAGAGCCGTCTGAGGATCCGGAAGCACTTGAAGTGCGGTTAGCCGGAGAGAGCGGAGCCGGTGAAATGGCTGCGACGAAAGAGCCGGCAGAGACGCCGGAAGTAAAACCGGTAAACGGCGGTGTGATGAGCCAGTATGTGGCCGGTGAAGAAGAAAAAGAAGCCGGTTCGCCGTACGAAGCATATGAGAAAACACAGCAGGCCGAGGCAGATGCAGAGCAGGTGCAGGAGTACGAAGCACTGCAGCAGACAGAGGAGCCGATCGAGGAGATTCCGGAAGAGCAGGCGTATGCAGACAGCACGCCGACGTACCTTGGAAATACGATCGATCTTCACGCAGAGCTTGCAAAGAGCATCCGCGATGTCTTCTCCTTCCGCGGAAAGAAACAGGAAGAGACGGCAGTCGAGGAAGAGACAAGCGAAGAGCCGGTACAGTACGAAGTAAAAGATCTGGAGCCGGAGCAGCTTGATGTAAACGTAGAGGTATCCCCGGATGCCAACACGACAATCAAGACAAGACCGCAGCCAAAACCGAAGGAAAAAGCCGAGCCGGTAATGCCGAAAGCACCGAAGCCGGAGAAGAAATACGAAGAGCCGGACCTCGAAGCACTGTTCCAGGAGACCGCAGCAAACCTGTCGGAGGAAGTTGCGGAGGAAGAAGCAGAAGAGCCAGTGGAACCGGCAGCAGAAGCCGAAACCGCAGAGCAGCCGATGGATCCGGAGTCCGAGACAGAGGCACGGGAAACGGCAGAGGAGCCGCAGGCGGAAGCTGAGCCGGAAGAAGATGCAGAACCGGCAGATGAAGCGGAAACCGAAGAGATCACAGAACCGGCGGATGAGGCTGAAACCGAAGAAGCTACAGAGCCGATGGATGAAGCTGAGATCGAAGAGATTATAGAACCGGCAGCCGAGGCTGAAATCGAAGAAGCAGAAGTTACAGAACCAGCAGTGGAAGCTGAAACAGAAGCAGCCGAGAAGGCTCAGGCGGAAGCCGAAATTGAGGAAACCGTAGAACCGGCGGAGACACCGTCCATGGATGCAACGGTTGTCATCGCGGATCTGAAACCGGCAGAGGAGACACGGCCGACCATCGATTTTAGTGAGCTTCAGGCAGCGCTGAACGCAGAAGTGCAGGAAGCTGAAAAAGCATCGGAAATCGAACTGCCGGATGAGCCGGAAACTGCGGAAGCAGAACCTGCTGACGAGCCGGAAAGCGAAACAGAGCCGGAAACTCCGGCCGAGACTGAGCCAGCCGATCCGTTTGAGCCGGCAGGAACCCAGCCGATCGAGATTACCCCGGAGGAAATCGAAATCGAAGTTCCGACCGAGCCAAAGCGTGAGCGCGTATCCGATGCGACGATCAACATGAGCATCGAAAAAACAACGGATGCCACCGTTCAGCTGATCCGCGACAACATTCCGGAAGGAACTGTTGCGAAATCGATTGAAGAGGTGCTCCGCGAGGAGACGCCGGAGGAGGCAAGACTCCGCATCCTGAACGACACCCAGCCGGATAAGCTGAGTGACGAGCAGAAAGCGCTGTTTACTTACTTTGCGAAAGTTCCAGGCATGGATATCCAGATTCTGGATGCAATGCATGGTGTTTATCATTACGCAGGCGACCGTACTTCCCGTCATGGAAACATTGCCATTATGGGCGGATACGGTACTGGAAAAACGAAGCTGTCGGAGGATCTCGTCCGTGCAATCTGTGCTGACTTAAAACTTCCGGCAACGAAGATGGCCCGTCTGGATGCATCTGTTCTGAACAAAAAGGACTGTGCGCAGATTGTTTCAAAGCTGGCGGGAGGTTTCCTCCTGATCGAGCGTGCCGGTCTGATGTACCCGGAGACGATCGAGAAGCTGTCGCAGGCAATGGATTTCCGTACCGACAGTCTGGTTCTGATCATCGAGGATGAGAAGGTCAGCATGAGAGGTCTTCTGCGGAATTACCCTGATTTTGCGAAGAAGTTTGAGACGGTCATTTCGATTCCTGTTTTCACGAACGACGAGCTGGTTACGTTTGCCCGCACGTATGCGCGTGAGAATGGATACAAGATGGACGAGATGGGTGTGCTTGCTCTGTATACACAGATTGGCAACAATCAGAAGGAGGGCGAGCCGATGACGATTTCACAGGTCAAAGATATGGTGGATCGTGCCATCGCCCATGCAGAAAAGGGAACCCGTAAATTCGGAAGACGCATGTCCAGAAAGCATACCGATGCGGACGACCGCGTGATTCTTTACGAGAAAGACTTTGAGTTCTAAATACATGGAGAATTTATGGAGAAAGTAAAACCGTGGCTCGGGGAGCCGCAGAATACAATAGCCGTACTGCAGAAGTACGGCTTTGTATTTCAGAAAAAGTATGGTCAGAATTTTCTGATCGATCCACATGTGCTGGATAAGATTGTAGCCGCTGCAGGTATCGGACCGGACGATTTTGTTGTGGAAATCGGACCTGGTATCGGTACGCTGACGCAGTATCTTGCGTATGCTGCGCGGAGTGTGTGTGCGGTGGAAATTGACAAGAATCTGATCCCGATTCTGGAGGATACGCTGTCGGATTATGATAATGTTGAGGTTATCAACAATGATGTTTTGAAGGTGGATCTGGCGGCGCTGGCGAAGGAGAAGAACAACGGACGGCCGATCAAGGTTGTGGCGAATCTTCCGTATTATATTACGACGCCGATTATTATGGGATTATTTGAGAATCATGTGCCGGTGGATTCGATTACGGTTATGGTTCAGAAGGAGGTTGCGGACCGGATGCAGACGGGGCCGGGATCGAAGGATTACGGGGCGCTGTCGCTGGCGGTGCAGTATTATGCGGAGCCGTATATTGTGGCGAATGTGCCGCCGAACTGTTTTATGCCGCGGCCGAAGGTTGGAAGTGCGGTGATCCGGCTGACGCGTCATGAGGTGATGCCGGTGGAGACGAAGGATGAGAAGTTGATGTTCTCCATTATTCGGGCGTCGTTTAATCAGAGACGGAAGACGCTGGCGAACGGACTGAAAAATTCGGAGCTGCTGCATTTTTCGAAAGAGGAGATTGAGGCTGCAATCACAGCCTGCGGCTGGCCGCTTACGATTCGTGGGGAGGCATTGAATTTACAGGAGTTTGCGCGGTTGACGGATGAATTGTGTAAATAGAGGGGACGCCTCGCCGCCGCCCGTCCGCCCTTGCGTGATGCGCATGGCAGCGGTGGAAAAGCGGGGAAAAGGGCATGAAAAAAAGCACCGTTGGCGAAACAGTGCTTTCTTTCATTTTTATTTTTAAAGGAAGGAGAGCCGATTTTCTAATCGGCAATATGAAAAAGAAAATTGTGTAAATAATGTTGGCATTCATTATTTATGCTTTTAGTATACGGGTAAATTATGTTGAAAGCGTGTTCATGTTGTAAAAAAATCATGAACAAATTGTGACTATTCAGAGCCATGCGAAATTTCAGAACAAATTGCGAATCATGCTTGCATGAATGAGCACTTTTTTCTGAAATTTCATATGGCGAGAAGCCACATCAAGATGCAGCGCAGCGGAATCGAGATGGGGCTCTGAACAGGGACTTATTTCTGAGTTACAGGTCCAGCAGCTTAAAGGTGGAAATTCCGAGGAAGTTCCGGGAGCAGAGGCTGATTCCGCCCATGAGGACGGAGACATCCTGCAGGTGAGCCGGGAGGACGTGGAGGTACCAGCGGAGGCGGTTCTGGATTCCGGAGGTGATTTCGTCGATCAGACCTGGGATGTAGTTGGTGAAGGAGCTGTTGATGACGATGACGTCCGGGTTGAAGGTGTGGAGAACCGTGTTCAGGCTGATTCCGATGTAGTGGGTGAAATCCTGCATTACTTTGCGGGCGTTGGGGTTGCCTTCCTGGTAATACTGGATGAAGCGTTCGACGGAGACGTTTTCTAAGCCTTCGGCGGCGGCAAAATCGTTCAGGACGGCGGCTTCGGAGATGTACTGTTCGAGGCAGCCGTGGTTGCCGCAGGGGCAGGGCCGGCCATCGGGGAAGAGGATGGTGTGGCCGAATTCGCCGGCGTAGCCGTTCTGGCCGGTGTAGAGTTCGCCGTCAATGAGGATTCCCATGCCTACGCCTTCGTGGATGTTCAGGAAGATCATATTTTTAAAGTGCTCTGCGCAGGCGGCTTCGCCGATGACGGAGAGGTTGGCTTCGTTTTCTACGATGACAGGGACCTGAAATTCTTCTTCGAGGTAGTTTTTCAGGTTGGAGTGTTTCAGATCGTAGTAGGGTGTGAATAAAACGAGGTCGTCGCAGACGACGCCGTAGATTCCGATGGAGATTCCGACGAGGCCGCACGGGGTCTTGGGGAGGTCGGATTTGGTTGTGTGGAGGAGGGAAATCAGGTATTCCTCCAGGGAGAGGGATGGATCAATCGGGTATTCTTTTACAGTACATGATTTTCCCTTCAGATCTCCGGTGAGAATGGTGATCTTTTTTACGCCGAGATCGACGGCGATGATGGAACCGCAGCGATTATTAAAAGTAAGCAGAATCGGTTTTCGACCCATGGAAGTTTTTTCGGCGCTGCCGAGTTCTATGACGAGCTGGCGGTCGAGCAGTTCCTGGACGATGGTGGATACGGTTGCTTTTGTCAGATGCAGCATTTTCGCCAGATCTGCGCGGGAAAGCGGCGGATGGTTGGCGATTGCCTCGAGAACCAGGGCGCGGTTCATGTCTCGTATATATTCCTGATTTCCGGTACTCATAAAAAATCCTCCATTCTGCCGCATTGGCTGTACATCAATCTTAACATAAATGAGAGAGAAATGACAGGGAAAATCGGGGATGGGCAATACGAATAGAAAAATTAACGGAGAAAAACGATTTCTAGACAGAGTAGAGAGTAAGGGACAGAATTAGAAATAAAATATGTGATAAATACACAAAGAAAGTATAAAATAATTCTAAAAAATGTACAGATTCACAGAAGATTCACTGCACGTTCATAATCTGTTCATAATTAATTGGTATAGTTATCTCAGTTCCAAAGGAACAGCGTGTATGCAATCACTACACAATTAAGATTTTTTCATAATAATAGCCCAGGCGCCGAGAGGTTCCTGGGCACTCCTCATTTTTGAGGAATTTTTGATCTTGGGACAGACGGAAATCTGTGTAGACAGGGTAGTGATCTTTTTCTTGACTTTTGCGAGAAGCAGCCTTATAGTATAAATATAATAACAATTACTGTTATCGAAAGATACGAAAGGAAAAAAACTATGTCAACACTCAAGTATAGCAGACAAAGAGAAAGCATCAAAGTCTGCCTTCAGGGGCGAAAGGATCACCCGACCGCAGATATGCTCTATACCGATGTACGGAAAGAATTTCCCAATATCAGTCTTGGCACAGTATACCGGAACCTGTCTCTTCTTTCTGAATTAGGAGAGATCAAGCGTCTTACAACAGGAGATGGCCCGGACCGGTTCGATGGAGATACTTCCACGCATCACCATTTCATTTGCAGAAAATGTCACTGCGTGACAGACCTTACAATGCGTGACATCAGCGAAATCAAGAACGTAGCAGCGGAAAATTTCAGAGGTACGATCGAAGATTACTCTGTGAATTTTTACGGCATCTGCGAGAACTGCAAAAATCACCCGGGGAACGTATAGCATCCCCAGGAAGAAAGAAAAAATTAAAAATAGGTATTGACAAAAAGGGAAGCTTATGCTAAAGTAATATCAGTAACAGTTACTAATATCAAAAATAAAAAACTGTTATAAACCACAAAATTGGAAATGATAAAATTAAATACACAACAAAAAGAAAGGAAAGAAAGACTATGAAAAAATTTGTATGCAGCGTATGTGGATATGTTTATGAAGGAGCAGAAGCACCGGAAGTCTGTCCGATCTGTAAAGCACCGAAAGAGAAATTTATCGAGCAGGGCGAGGATCTGACCTGGGCAGCAGAGCACGTAGTTGGCGTAGCATCCGACGTTCCGGAAGATATCAAAAAAGACCTGAGAGCCAATTTCGAGGGTGAGTGCTCCGAGGTTGGTATGTACCTGGCAATGTCCAGAGTAGCATTCCGCGAGGGATATCCGGAAGTAGGTCTGTACTATGAAAAAGCAGCTTACGAAGAAGCAGAGCACGCAGCAAAATTCGCAGAGCTTCTCGGCGAAGTCGTAACCGACAGCACCAAGAAAAATCTGCAGATGCGTGTAGAGGCAGAGAACGGAGCAACCGCTGGCAAAACAGATCTTGCAAAACGTGCCAAAGCCCTGAATCTTGATGCAATCCATGACACCGTGCATGAGATGGCAAGAGACGAAGCTAGACACGGAAAAGCATTTGCCGGACTGCTGGCCAGATATTTTGGTAAATAATCAGGAAACCTTTTTGGGGGGCGGAATAAAATCTGCCCTCCTTTTTCCGTTGTTTACAATTTTTACTTGGGATTGCGAACTTGTTTCGAATTACCTGTTGTTTACAAATGAACATAGAAAGAAAAAGCGAGGTTTTCACCATGGAAAAACAGACAGGCTGTGTCCACATCTACTGTGGGGATGGAAAAGGAAAGACGACTTGTGGTATGGGACTCTGCACGCGTGCGGCAGGGTATGGATACCGTGTTTTGATTTATCAGTTTATGAAAGATAACAGCACGAGCGAGCGGAAGGTGCTCTTGCTGTCGCCGAATGTGACGTTTGTGCCGGGGCAGGACAAGATAAAGTTTTCGTTTCTGATGACACCGGAGGAGAAGGCAGAGCAGAAACGGTATTATGAAGAGCAGTTTCAGAAAGTGACAGAAAAAGCAGTTCAGGAAGAATACGATGTACTGTTTCTGGACGAGCTGGTTTATACGATTGGAAGCAAACTGTTTGATGAGCAGCTCCTTCTGGATTTTCTGGATCACAAGCCGGAGAAGCTGGAAGTGATTCTGACCGGGCAGGGACCGTCGGAGGCGCTGATTGAGCGGGCGGACTATGTTTCGGAGCTGAAAAAAATCAAGCATCCGTTTGACAAGGGTCTTGCGGCAAGAGATGGAATCGAGCGGTAACGCTGAAAAAACAAGAAAAAAGATACTGTTCTGCGGGGAAGATGATTCCATGCAGAACAGTATCTTTTTTCTTGTTTTGCGGGCAATGAACCAAAATCTGTGATGGAACAAGTTTCTGGTGATTGCCGCGATAACCTGAGAAGTATCTGGAAGCCGCTGTAAGACAGAAAATAACGTTATTATTTCGCACCGCGATCCGCAATCATCTTCGTGGATTTCTTCACGCAGTACAGACATGTCGGTGCGATATAGCAGCAGGCGGCGAGCCATGCAGCCTGGTCCGCAAAGCAGATTGCGGTGAAGCCAAACGCACCGACAAATCCCAGGCAGACAATCGTTCGTGCCAGCATCTCCATTACGCCGGAGAAAACGGCTCTTCCCGAGTAGCCAAGTCCCTGCGTTACCATACGGCAGACATTCAAAATACCAAGCATCCAGTAGAAAAATCCGAGGCAGCGCAGATATTTTGCCGAAGCGTTGATTGCTTCAAAAGCAGAGCTGACAATAAAGAGCTTTGTCAGCGGCCGTCCGAACAGAATCATGATGACACCCGCAAACGCACCATAGCCGACACCGACAAGCACACCCTGGCGGAGTCCCTGACGGATTCGCTTTGCCTGGCCGGCTCCGAGATTCTGACTGCAGAAGACGGAAGCCGCGGTACTGATCGCATCAAACGGGCACATCATAAACTGTTTGATTTTCATAGCAGCTGTGAACGCCGAAACATAAACACTGCCAAGTCCATTATTCGCTGACTGCATTACCATACTGCCGATCGCTGTGATCGAAAACTGCAGTCCCGTCGGAATGCCCATTGCGAGGAGTTCCTGCGCGGCATCCTTTCGCAGAGTGCGGTTTTCTTTTGTCGGAAGCAGGAGCTTTACCCTACGGGAAATAAAAAACAGACATAAGAGTCCGCTGATCGCCTGGGCGGAAATCGTCGCAATCGCCGCTCCTGCGCATCCCAGATGCAGAATGATAATACAGAACAGATCGAGGAAAATATTCAGGATTGCCGAAAATGCCAGAAACAGAAACGGCGTGCGGCTGTCCCCGACGGCACGCAGGATGCTGGAAAGATAATTGTACAGAATCGAAAACGGAATCCCGAGGAAAATCACAAGCTGATATGCGTAGGCATCCGCGAAGATATCGGACGGAACCGACAGCAGGTGCAGAATTGGTGCACAGAGTAAACTGCAGAGTGTGGTCAGAATGGCCGCAATCAGGACAGCAAGTGCAGCACCATTAAAAATATAATCGCGCATTTTATCAAGCTTTCCGGCGCCGAAATACTTGGCAACCGGGACACTGAATCCCGTGCAGCTTCCCATACAGAAGCCGAGCACCAGAAACTGTACACTGCTGCTTGCACCGACGCTGGCGAGTGCCTCCGGGCCAAGTGCCTGGCCGACAATCGCCGCATCAATGATGTTATACGTCTGCTGCAGCAGATTTCCGATGAGAAGCGGAAAGGCAAACGAGAGCATCAGCTTTACCGGATTTCCCTTTACCATAGATGTTGCCATAAAAAACGCCTCCCCTGCTTAATATGCACGTGAATTATAAACGAGCGCCGTCTTATTCAGGTTCTGGATCATGAAATAGTCGGCAACGAGCTGGCCGATGCCGCCGGTCAGGTAGCCAAGCAGCGTCCACAGAAGAATGGCAGAACCATTTTCCTCAATCATCACCCCATAGCGGTCGTAGGATTCGCGGTACATGCGGTTCGCCTGCTTGTAACGCCAGTAAACGCCGTAAATTCCACAGGTAACCCAGGACAGAAGCAGCACAATAATGTAGTTCGGGCTGTCTTCGCCGTCACCGTAAAAGATGGTGTTCAGGTCTTCCACATAAACATACCAGAAGTAGATCGAGTAGAGTCCGCAGGTGACAATCGAAAGCAGAAGATAGACCCAGAAACTGCGGTTGTCTTTTACATTCATTTGTAAATACCCCCTTTAATTAAGATAGAACCATTGTAGCACGCGCCCGAGAGAGGGGTCAATAGAAAGGAGCGGGTCGTGGTAATAAATGCGCCAGGCATAAACGGCGAGAAGCAGCACGACAAGCACCGTAATGATCCCCTTTTTAAAACGCCGAAGTCCCGCCGTCTGTTCCGGCCCGAAGAAGAGCCAGACACCTGCGGGCAGTACGGCATAGACAAGCGGATGCATCCGAAACGCCGCCTGAAAATGACCGGAGAGCATTAACAGTACCGCGCGGCTCATTCCGCAGCCCGGGCAGGAAATGCCTATGAAAAAACGGATCGGACAGCCGATGCCTGTGAGGGTGATGAAGGCGACGTAAACGCCGAGGAGCAGGCAGAAGAAAAAGAAATCGCGGCAGCGTTTCCTCAGAAAAGAAAGATACGCGCTGCCGCGGCCGGGATCACGTTTCATGGAGTTTGGTAACGGCGTATTCATATAAAGCCTCCTTGCGCTCGCTGTCGGTCGTGAGAAAATGCGAGTACAGAACGTCGATCATAACGAGAATCGGGAACTGCGGAGAGATTGCGCCGCCGTTTTTCAGATGCTCCTTGACTGCCAGCAGCAGCACCTCATCGCAGAAGGCATCGTAATCGCTCGAACTGCGGGAGGTAAAGAGAATGGTAGAGGCTCCCTTTTCCTTTGCGGCTCCGAGTGCACGCAGCACCTCCGGTGTCTGTCCGCTGACGGTAATGCCGATTGCAGCGCAGCTCTCATTGAGCAGAACGGCATTCATTTTCATGATGTGAATGTCGGTAATTGCTTCAATATCCACGCCTGCAAGCATAAAACGCAGCTTCATTTCCTGGGCGGAAAGTCCGGAGCTTCCAAGACCGTAGACATACACCCGACGCTTCGAAGTGAGAATATGGCAGATGCGGTCAATCTGCGCGCGGTCGGCGAGCGAGTAGCTTTTATTCAGCAGCTCCTGATACGTATTCAGCACCTGTTTGATGTGATCGTCCGTGCCAGGCAGTGCGGCGTTCAGGCCTTCCTGGTAACGGTAGACAAATTCGCGGTAGCCCGTGTAGCCGCATTTTTTCGCAAAGCGGGAGAGCGAAGCCTCCGAAACATAGAGTAGTTCCGAAACGTGGCGCGCGGACAGATCCGACTCGTCGGTATTATGAATAAAAAAATCTGCTACCGTCCGTTCCAGGGGAGTGAACGAGGGATAGACAGACTCAATGACAGGAATAATCGATTTTTCAAAGTGTTCCATGGAACGTAAGTCCTCCTGGTATCTGTAAATATCTGAAAAAAATTCAGATCAGTTCTTGTTTTATTGTATCACAGGCAGAGTGGTGAATCAACTTTCAATTGTGTGTGAATTGCACGGGAAAGCGGGCGGAAAAATGGAAAGAACTTTAATGACGTGAAAGTAATTTCTAAAATATAAAAATAGTTGAAAATAAAATCAACATAAATTATAATCAGAACAGATCAAAGAAAGAAGGCAAGACAATGATTATCAAAAACGGACGTGTATTTCAGGAAGACGGAACGTTTGCGGAAAAAGATCTTTATATAGAAGGAAAACGTTTCGTTTCCACAAAAGAAGAAGTGATCAATCAGGAAGTGATCGATGCGAAAGGCATGATGGTTCTGCCGGGACTGGTTGACGTACACAGCCACGGCGCTGCCGGACATGATTTTTCAGACGGAGACGTGGAAGGTTTAAAAGAGATCCTGCGCTACGAGAAAGCGCACGGCATTACCTCTTACTGCCCGACATCCATGACACTGCCAAAAGACGATCTGCTGAAAATCTTCGGAACCATCGAAGCAATCAAAGATGAGCCGGAAGCAGAAGTGATCGCCGGCGTCAACATGGAAGGACCGTTCATCGATCCGATCAAAAAAGGCGCACAGGCAGAGGAGAACATCGTGGCTCCGAACGCTGAGTTCTTCCGCGCATGCAATGCGGCGAGCGGCGGAAAAATCCGTCTCGTAACCCTGGCCCCGAATATGCCTGGCTCACTGGAATTTATCAAAGAGGTTTCCGATGAAGTCATGGTTTCCATCGGCCATACAACAGCAGATTATGACACCGCGCTGGCTGCCATGAAAGCAGGAGCACACCATGTCACCCATCTGTACAACGCCATGCCGCCGTTCGCACACCGTAACCCTGGTGTCATCGGCGCCGCATTCGACGATCCGGAGTGCCGCATGGAGCTGATCTGTGACGGCTATCACATTCACGGTGCGGTTGTCCGCGCGACCTTCTCCATGATGGGAAGTGAGCGCATGGTTCTCATCAGCGATTCCATGATGGCAACGGGAATGCCGAACGGAACGTATTCCCTCGGGGGACAGGCTGTCTGGATGAAAGACGGAAAAGCAACCCTGACCGACGGTGAGACCATCGCGGGTTCCGCTACGAACCTGTACGACTGCATGAGAAAAGCAGTTTCGTTTGATATTCCGCTGGCAGATGCCATTTTTGCGGCAACAAGAAATCCGGCACAGAGCATCGGTATCTACGATGAAGTAGGATCCATTGCACCGGGCAAAAAAGCGCATGTACTTCTGGTGGACGACGAACTGAACCTGAAACAGGTTATTATGTAATTTATTATATAGAAGAAATTTGGAGGAAAAACAAATGTTATTAATTGAAGCAAAAGATTACAATGATATGAGCAGAAAAGCAGCAAACATCATCTCCGCGCAGGTGATCATGAAACCACACGCAGTGCTCGGCCTTGCAACCGGATCTACCCCGGTCGGCGCTTACAAACAGCTCGTTGAGTGGTACAACAAAGGCGACCTTGATTTCGCAAATGTCACCAGCGTAAACCTGGACGAGTACAAAGGACTCTCTCCGGAGAATGATCAGAGCTATCGTTACTTCATGAACACCAACCTGTTCAATCATGTCAACATCAACAAAGAGCGCACCTTCGTTCCGAACGGACTGGAGCCGGACAGCGAAAAAGCATGTGCAGCATACAACGAAATCATCCGCAGCGTCGGCGGCATTGACCTGCAGCTTCTTGGACTTGGAAACAACGGCCACATCGGATTCAACGAGCCGGGCGCAGCATTCGAGAAAGAGACACACTGCGTTGACCTGACCGAGAGCACCATTCAGGCAAATAAACGTTTCTTTGAAAAAGTAGAGGATGTTCCGACCCAGGCATACACCATGGGAATCAAGAACATCATGCAGGCGAGAAAAGTTCTGCTGATCGTCAGCGGCGAAGGAAAAGCAGAGATCCTCGACAAAGTTCTGTACGGACCGGTTACTCCGCAGGTTCCGGCTTCCATCCTGCAGCTTCACAACGATCTGACAGTTGTAGCAGATGAAGCAGCAATGTCTGTGATCAAAGCAAACCACAGATAATTGTTACGATGAATGAAAGGTCCGCCGAATGGGGAGAATATGAAAAAATCCCCGTACGGCGGGCTTTTTTGCGGTTTACAAATTGATGTAAATGTGTTAGCATAAAACCAGTGCATAAAAACAAAACACAGTGACGAAGAGAGTACATCTGCATGTGCGAATTTACAGAGAACACCCCCGAAAACTATTCCGGTTTTGCAGGCTGAGAGGGGAGGAGGAGCGGCAGATCGAACATGGCTTCCGAGAGGCGCACCGAACCGTGAGAACAACAATCTGAAACGGTAAGGCTGCGACAGGTTCCGCCTGTTACAGCGGAGAGGTATAGCACATGTACCTGCAGAGGTTTCTGCCGTGAGGCAGGGACGAAAAGAAGTGGTATCACGGGTAAACAAACCTGTCTTCTTCCGACTACAAGAGAGCGGAATAAGGCAGTTTTTTTATTTGAAAGGAGAAATGAAAGCAATGGAAAAAATCAGACCAAAATATTATATCACCACGGCGATTGCCTACACATCCGGCAAGCCGCACATCGGAAACACCTACGAGATCGTACTCGCGGACAGCATCGCCCGCTTCAAACGTCAGCAGGGCTACGATGTATTCTTCCAGACCGGAACCGATGAGCATGGCCAGAAGATCGAGCTGAAAGCAGAAGAGGCAGGTATCACGCCAAAAGAATTCGTAGACAACGTATCCACCGAGATCAAGAGAATCTGGGATCTGATGAATACGTCCTACGACAAATTCATCCGTACCACCGACGCCGATCACGAGGCACAGGTACAGAAAATCTTCAAAAAACTGTACGATCAGGGAGATATCTACAAAGGATATTACGAAGGTCTTTACTGTACACCGTGTGAATCCTTCTTCACCGAGTCCCAGCTCGTAGACGGAAAATGCCCGGATTGCGGACGCCCGGTTACGCCGGCAAAAGAAGAAGCATATTTCTTCAAGATGAGCAAATATGCACCGAGACTGATCGATTATATCAACACTCATCCGGAATTCATCCAGCCGGTTTCCAGAAAGAACGAGATGATGAACAACTTCCTTCTTCCGGGACTGCAGGATCTCTGTGTATCCAGAACCTCCTTCACCTGGGGAATCCCGGTATCCTTCGACCCGAAGCACGTTACCTATGTATGGCTGGATGCACTGACCAACTACATCACTGGAATCGGTTATGACTGTGACGGAAACAGTTCCGAGCAGTTCAACAAGCTGTGGCCGGCAGACCTGCATCTGATCGGAAAAGACATCATCCGTTTCCATACCATTTACTGGCCGATCTTCCTGATGGCACTTGATCTGCCGCTGCCGAAACAGGTATTTGGTCATCCGTGGCTGCTGCAGGGCGACGGCAAGATGAGTAAATCCAAAGGAAACGTGATTTACGCAGACGATCTGGTAGACCTGTTCGGCGTAGACGCTGTCCGCTACTTCGTTCTGCACGAGATGCCGTTTGAGAACGACGGTGTCATTACCTGGGAGCTGCTGGTTGAGCGTATGAATTCCGACCTTGCCAATACTCTTGGAAACCTGGTAAACCGTACCATCTCCATGAGCAACAAATACTTCGGCGGCGTTGTGACAAAGACCGGCGCAGCAGAAGAGGTGGATGATGATCTGAAAGCAGTCGTTACCGCAACAAAAGCAAAAGTTGCTGCAAAGATGGAAGAGCTGCGTGTGGCAGATGCAATGACTGAGATCTTTGGTCTGTTCAAACGCTGCAACAAATACATCGACGAGACGATGCCGTGGGCACTGGCAAAGGATGAGGCAAAGAAAGACCGTCTGGAAGAAGTTCTGTACAACCTGGTAGAGAGCATCACCATCGGCGCATGCCTGCTCGAGTCCTTCATGCCGGAGACTACTGAGAAGATCCTGGCTCAGCTGAACGCAGAGAAACGCAGCTACGAAGAGCTCAATCAGTTCGGACTGTACGTATCGGGCAATAAAGTAACCGATCAGCCGCAGATCCTGTTCCAGAGACTCGATGTCAAAGAGGTAATGGAAAAAGTAGAAGTGATCCAGGCAAAACAGAAAGCTGCTATGGCTGCTGCATCCCAGGAAGAGGAAAAAGAAGAGGAAGCAGTGATTGACCTTGAGCCGAAGGAAGAAATCACTTTCGAAGACTTCGGAAAAATGCAGTTCCAGGTAGGTGAAATCATCTCCTGCGAGCCAGTCAAGAAATCCAAAAAACTCCTCTGCTTCCAGGTCAAAGTAGGAAGCCAGGTAAGACAGATCGTCTCCGGAATCAAAGCATATTACAAACCGGAAGACACCATCGGAATGAAGGTTATGGTTCTCACCAACCTGAAACCGGCCAAACTGGCAGGAATGATGTCCGAAGGAATGCTGCTCTGTGCAGAAGACGCCGAAGGCAACGTATGCCTCATGACCCCGGAAAAAGCAATGCCGGCGGGTGCGGAGATCTGCTGATGGATTAAAAGAAAAATAGAGTAAATAGAGAAATCCCTTTCCATGCGTGATGTGTGGGGAGGGATTTTTTGCGTTTTAAAAAGTTAAGGAAAACGTCATATAAAGATTCTGAATCTTATGATAATATAATGATAAAGAGAGAATATTTGAACGGGTTTATCGAATATGACAACAGGAAGGAGGAGCGTTGTATGAGAAAAATGCGGACGTTATTTCTGGTTTTACTTTGCTGCGGACTGTCATTGTATGCGGGGGTATCTTATGTGAAGGCAGAGGAAAAGGTTCCTTCTGATTACGATGCTTATTTGCAGGAAACAGGGATGCCAGAGAATGAGATACAAAAGCTGGATGAGCATGTGAAGCAGTTTATCGTCGATGATTTAAAAAATGGGGATGGAAAATTTGAGTATATGAAAATCGATGTAGGAAAACAGGCGATGAATGGAAGAGAGGAAGATTTCGAAGGGATTGAATTTTCTGCATCAGCCTTCAAAAATGGTTCGACGATTTATGTTTATCCAACGTATGAATTCACAGAGGATAAAAAGCCATGTGGAAACGACAGCTTTTCGTTTTTGCTGGGAGAGGCGATAAGACCGTATAAATTTGGCGGAACCTTATGGTACAAAAACAGCAAAATGAACGACTGGGAAGTCAGTGGAAATCTTGTCGCAAATAATCAACAGCTAAACGGCGCCAGCTATTCCGGAAGCCAGTTGGGAACATCAAATTCTGCAATGAAATTTATGGGAACCACATATTGCCATGCTACAGTGGGGACGGGGGATGATAACAGAATTTTGATGGGGTATTCGTATCAGCCGAAGAAAGCAAGGGTTGAGTTATTTGGATGGGAGCTTTCAGGAAGGCAGATGATTTTTGTGCTGGCGGGAGGAATTGTTGTGGGGATCGTATGGTGGTGGAAAGAGAAAGTTTTAAAATAAGTGTCGAACGTAAAATACAACCAAAAAGAAACACTATAATATAACCGAAGAGAGTAAATTTGTTGTTGAAAGCTGATTGTGAAGAGGATATAATAAAAATATGGGTGCTATCAAAACGGTAGGCGGTTAGTCCTTCGACAGAGGGTTGCTGAGTGCCGGTGGCACTCGTTTAGCAACGACCGAAACGAAGTGTAGACCTGTGACCCTCTGATTACATAGAAACTCGAAAGAGAATCTTTTGAAAGGAGGGCTAAGCCAATGAGTATTATGGACTTTCTTGCAGTAATGAGCTTCGGCTTAACCTGCTTTAGTATCGGATATACGCTTGGCAAGGATAACAATAAGACACAAAAATAACCGCCATACAGTCTGACAAACGTTGCGGTTATTTTTGCAAACTATATCGGACTAACCGTCTACCGGTAGCACTCTTTTTCAATATCATAGTATCACGCTTTTGTGAAAATGTCAAAAGTTCTTTTTGCTTTGTTTTGAAAAAAGTTTGGATGAGGAGATGAAACCAGATGATCTATGCTTACGATAAATTATATCTTTCTGTTGCTCAAAAAAATCTTGCCTGCATGCTGGATTATATGGTGAATAATTTAAAATATCCATTGGAAACGGCATGGCAGTGGTTTTGCATGAGTAATACAGCATCGCGGTTTGAAAGAGGTGACTGCTCTATAGTGGCTGGAAGATCGGGAGTTGAGATTGCATATGAAGTATTAAGGGAAACTGGAAAACCACATCCGAAACAAACACCTTCATATTCCTACAATCGAAGCCCTGAATACTGGATCGGCTGGGCACTGGCCTATTATCAGTGGAGTACTAGTTTATCCTTTGCGGAAATAAATCAGGCCATCCCTGTAACTGAAGTACGAATGCTTTACACACCATACCATGAAATGGATATACGCCAGTTTGTGGACAAAATGAATGAATTATATCGTGAAGCAAAACCGGAGACGAACCTGAAAGAATTGCGTACCTTTGCAAATTTAAGTCAGAGTGAACTGGCACAGCAATCAGGTGTTTCAGTTCGTACTATTCAGCAGTACGAACAGCGAAGAAAAGACATTAACAAGGCGCAGACAGAAACGTTGTTGAAGATTGCACGGGTGTTAGTATGCAAGGTAGAAGATCTGGTGGAAAAAGTTCCGATGTAAGAAGAAAAATGAAAAAAAGCAGAGGCCATTTCCAATGAGGAGGTGAGCCTCTGTTTTTGCGTGTTGGAACTGGTAATCATTTGAAGAAGATAACAAGTTGCAATTAAAATAGTAACAAAAAAGAAAAGGAAAATATAGGAAAAGTGCTGCATTGTCTGGGAAAAGCGGGATCAGATATAATAAAGAAAAAAGGGAAGAGATGAAAAGGGAAAGGAGGGCGTTGCATGAAAAGAAAATTGGGAATATTTTGGGGACTGGTTGGTGCTGTTGCAGTATCAGCAATGAGTGTTTCTGCATCAACATTCGAAACATTGCCGGATTCCGGAGACTATGAAAAAATTGTGGCGCTTGCAGATGAAATTGTGTCTTCTACGAATGGCGGGCCTGTTTACGACCCGTTTTCAGAAGGGGTGACGGTCGATGATATTGATTTCGACAATGCGCTGAAAGAGTATATTGACACGCCGCTTTTTACTTCCGAGCTGCTTTCTGTTTCGGAAGTCGAAACGGCACTGGAAGAGAGTGATTATATCTGGATTGTTCCGATCAAAGCTTATGGTCATTTGTATGAGGCGTGCGCAGTGAGAGCTGATGGAGAGGATGGAAAGCCGGGCGATGCGTGGCACATCAGCGGCACTCGAGGGTATGAAAATGACAATACACCTACCTATATCGAGCAGTTAAAGACTTCGCTTGCTGCAAATCCAGACGTTGCGTGGGAAGATTATCAGTTTCATCTGGTCGGTGGAGCAGATCCCATCCGTTTTCCGATCTGGATTGCAATGAATGAAAAAAGTGTAGAATATCTGATCCCGGGACGCGAAGATGCGGCAGGCTGTCTTACCGACAGTTCACGGGCGGAAAATAATACGAATGATATGTTTGTGAAGCAGACGGCATTTCCGGCATACAGCTATCCGTCGGTTGTAGCCGCTGTTGCAGATTCCACTTACATAGAGCTGGAAAATTCCCTCGGAGGAACTAGCTCGGTTCTTGATGTAGCGGCACAGCCGGGGAAATATCAGCATAAAATGATGTATCGTATGTTGATGACGGAGGGGGGAGTTTTAGCAGCGATCATAGTATTGGGAGTGGTAGTTAGAAGAAAAAGTAAGAGAGAAGATGCATGAAAATCCAACCTGCCTTGGCGTATGGAAAGAAGTCTTTTATATAAAGAAAAATGTAAGAAGAATTTTAAATAAAATCATAGATTTTCAGATAATTTAGGCGTAATATGAACTTACTAAAAGGTACGTGAACACAACAACAAGAGATAAATTGCCAGAAGAAACACAGAAGCAGAAAGAGGACGGCGATCTTTCCTATTTTGGAACAGGAGATACCTACACGGTAGACGATGACAACACAGAGGCTGGAATTTACATTTCCGCAGATGATAAGGCAGCGAAGGTAGACATCAACGTGCGGCAGTACATTTACCGTCCTATGATGGGAAATCATTCCGGTACGGTGGAAGTGTATGAGGAATCTGAGAGCCGAGAAGGGTATTAAAAGCAAAGGTTTTGCTAGAACATAGAAAAGTCTCAGTGAAAGTGAGGACAAAAAAACATAGAAGAGATGAAAAAATAAATGGGAAAAGGGAAATTATGAAATTGGTGTGATGATTCGGAAAAAAAGAGGGCATAGTTGCAGAGCAAAGGAAGGCTTCGGTTTACGCTGGGGCCTTTTTTACGCCTAAGATAATCTTATACGTTTAAAAGAATGAAAAATTACACTTTTATTGAAAAAAAATGAAATACGTTGTTTTGTACAAAGAAAAGCACACAAATATGTATATAATTTCTCTTGTTGTTGCAAGAAATGAGAATTTATAATAGAAGGAATGATAATATTTGTAGTTTTGTCAAAATAAATCAAAATGTAACCAAAAGTATTACGAGAAAATTATGAAATAGACAAAAAAATCGGGCAGTTGTTGTGGACGTTAAGAGAGAAGGAGTACGTACGCCAGATTTAGTTCAAGTTAGCAAAGAATTGATTAGTAAATATGTAGAAGAACGAGATATAATAAAAGTCAAAAAATATAACATATAAAAGAGGACTTATTGAGAAAAAATGAAACAAATGCAAGGAATTGGACAGCTACTGTGGAAACTACGAGAAAAAGAAGGAATACGCCAAAAACAATTATGCATGGGAATTTCTTCTTTGTCGAAATATGCAAGAATTGAAGCGGATCAGCAGGAAATAGATTTTTTCCTGATTGATCGAATTATGGGGCGATTAGGAAAATCAGTAGAGCGACTTACTTATATATTGCCGATGGATGTTTATAAAATTTATGAATTACGACAGGAAGTTCAACAAAAAATATGTCAAAGAAAATGGGAAGAAGCAGAACAATATCTGGATGAATATGAAAAGAACAAACGGGCAAAAGAACCATTGCATCGACAATTCATAGAACAGGAACGTGCGCAGATTGCGTGGCTGCGCGGAGAATCGGTAGAACTGGTTTGTGAGCATCTGGAAACGGCAATTCTACAAACAATGCCGGAGGCAGAAAACCAAAGAAAGACGGGAGTTTTAAGTGCTGAGGAATATAAATTACTTCTTTTTAGGTGGGAAGTCTGTCAAGAAACAGAACAAAAACGAGCCAAAGATGAAATTAAAGCGTTAGTAGAAGAAATTTTCCGAAAAAATTTTGAAAAGACAGAACGAGTAAAAATAATTCCGTACGCAGCACTTTTAATAAGTAAAGTGATAGAAGAGGGTGAAAATACTACATATATAAAAATGAGAACAGAAGAAGCGCTGGAAGCGTTAAGAGACGAAGGAAAGCTACTTTATATGCCGGAAATTTTAAGTCAGTATATACGAATTTTAGAGAAAGAACAGTCAAATGCGGATTTTATTGAAATATTACGTCAGGAACAAAAATGCATATTAGAGGTAGAACATGATTATAATGTGTCGTTTGAGAATTATCGTTTGTTTGAACATGTAATTCGGAATTTTGAGGTGGATGCCGAATTAATTCGAAGAACGAGAAGAGCATCCAAACTCACACAAGAATCGTTAAGTGAGGATATTTGCACACAGGAGACACTGGCGCGGATAGAAAACGGAAATCAGCAGCCGCGAAGTGAAAAGCTTTGGCAAATTATGGAAAAAATGGATAGAAATGGAAAAAGAATTGAGACAGGAATTCAGGTAGAAGAATATGAAATATTAGAATTAAAAATAGAATTTTCAAAATATATGCATCGTAAAGAATATGAGAAAGCGGAAAAAATACTTTTTGAGATTGAAAGTAAGATAGATCGTAGTGAGCCAGAAAACAAACAGTATGTAGAAGTTGGAAAAATACAATTAAAATATCATAAACATCTAGGCAATTCAGAAGAACTGTAAGTGCAAAATAATTCGACGGATTGTGTTGCCCTAAAAAATATCCCATAATAATCAATAGAGAATGCAAGCATTT
>OOCB01000234.1_pt1 | contig 91762 bp, 141 predicted proteins | sample 1671351 | NCBI WGS metagenome assembly OOCB01 (sample SAMN06348148, study PRJEB24527) | human gut metagenome | biome: human gut; feature: ankylosing spondylitis patient; material: feces | host: Homo sapiens | place: China | collected 2015-10 | reverse complement strand
TAACAAATTATTTTAATCTTATTGCAGTAAAAATTAGGTAATTATGGGCGAGGTATATATATGAATACCAAGATCAAACAAACAATAGCTTTATTTTTTACAGTCATGTTATTGTTTGTTCTGGTGCTGCCACCACTATCCGCAGCCGCAGATGCAAGTCCTATTAAAGTAGGCTATTATGAGGACGGCGACTATATGTCCAAAAGTCAAAGCGGAGAATATAGCGGATATAATATTGAATATCTACAAAAAATTTCCAAACAATCAGGACTTCCTTTCGAAATGGTTGATATTGCAAGCTGGAATGCTGCATATGATATGCTGGTTAAAGGTGAAATCGATCTGCTGCCGGCAGTTTATCATTCAGAACAGCGGGCAGAGGAAATTTTCTTTTCCGGCCAACCAATGTGCAGTATTTATACTACCCTAAACGTTCGTATGAATGATCCACGCTATGATTATGAAGATTTTAAAGCTTTCCAGGGCATGAATGTCGGCATTATCCGCGGCGGAGTAGACGGCGAAAGGTTTAAAAGTTTTTGCCGTGAGCATAATCTTGTTTTAAATATTATTGATTATGACGAAACAAGTGTACTTTTAGAGGCACTTGATAATGGTACACTGGACGGTGTTGCCATTACCCACCTTGGAAAAAACAGTACTTTCCGCAGTGTAGCCCAGTTTTCTCCCAGTCCTTTATATTTTGCCGTAACCAAGACAAATCCCGAGTTACTGTCTGAAATCAACAAGGCCATGAATAATATTCTATTGGCTAATCCTGGTTACAGCCGGGATTTGTATGATAAGTATCTTGCCCCAAGCGTTAACCAAAAGCCTGTTTTTACTAAAGAAGAACTCCAATATATAAAACAGGCTGCACCGATATTAGTATCTTATGACCCTTCTTTTGCGCCTTTAACATACCAGAGTAAAAAAAGCGGGCAAATTACTGGCGTAACTGCAGATATTTTTGAATTTATTGCCAAAAACAGCGGTCTGCGTTTTGAATTTGAAGCACATAATCAAACTGAAGCTCTGCAACTTTTACAGCAGGGGAAAATATCTGCTTTGGCTTTATCTGACGGTGATTACCTTTGGGACGGTAGAAACAATATCAATTCCACACTTTATTATCTACGTGCACCTACCTCAATGATCACCAGATACGATTCAGATAAATTGGAAGTAATTGCTTTGCCTCAAGGGTATCAGCTTTCTGAAGCTATCAAGGCAGCAAATCCATATTATACCTTCAAATACTATCCTTCTATCGAAGACTGTCTTAACGCAGTTTTGCACAATAAAGCTGATGCTGCCTGTACAAACACTCATGTTGCCGGCGCTTATCTAAGCAGATCAGCTTACCAGGGTATGCGCACTATAACCTTAGCTCAGCCAATCAATGAAATGTGTGTAGGATTATCTGCGTCGGGCGATCCGAAGTTGTTTTCGATCATTAATAAGTGTATCCAATATCTTCCTACAGAGCAGGTAGACGCCTATCTTGTAACGCATTCTGCCAATACCAAAGAAGTCAGTATGCTGGAATTTATTGAGCAGCATCTTTGGCAGGTAGGCTGTATTGTGATACTGGTCCTGAGCATAATAATTCTGCTGATAGGCAGTAATTTAAGAAACGCTTTACGCAGTAACCGCCGTATTCAGGATCTGCTGTATAAGGATGAACTGACCGGTCTTTATAATATGAACGGATTCTATCAGAAATGGGAAGAAAATAACACTCCCTCCAAACAACAGTCTTTTGTTGTACTTTATAATGGTTTCTGGAAAAAGAAGGAAGAAAATAATACCCCCAAAAAACAGCAGTCATTTGTTTTACTCTACAGTGATATTTGTCAGTTTAAATTTATCAACGATAACTTTGGTTTTGCTACGGGTGATCAGGTACTGCAAGCCAGCGGTAAAATATTACAGGAAATCCTGGAAGATGATGAATTCTGCGGAAGGATATCCTCCGACCATTTTGCTCTCCTGCTAAAGTATAATTGCTGGGAACACTTAGACAAACGCATGCAAAACTTTGTTAAAAAGCTGAATTGCTGGCGTAAAGCGAAAACCGATATTCCTTATAAAATTGATTTCGTATTTGGTGTTTGTCTGATTGAAAAAAATGCTACTATTGACCTTCATCAAAAACTTGATTTAGCCAATTATTCAAGACGCTACGCAAAAGATACTCCAGGCAGTTTTATTGTTTTATATGATGAAAAAATGCGTGCTCAGGCACTTTTAGCACAACAGTTGGAAAGCCGCTTAGATCAGGCTCTGCAGGAAAATGAATTTGTAGTCTATTATCAGCCCAAGGTTTCTATGAAAGATGGCTCCATTATAGGAAGCGAAGCTTTAATTCGCTGGAACCATCCTGACAAAGGTTTTCTGATGCCAGGCGTATTTATCCCTATCTTTGAGAAAAACGGTATGGTTAAAAAAGTTGACTTGTGGCTGTTTGAAGAAGTTTGTAAAACAATGCGCACTTGGTCAGAAAAAGGCTATCCGCTTTTCCCTGTTTCCTGCAATTTTTCAAGACTACATTTTCAACAAAGTGATTTCCCTGCACGAATCTGTGAAATCGCTGACCGTTGGAATGTTCCGCACCATCTTTTAGAATTGGAAATAACCGAAAGTGTCCTATTGGAAGAATCAACGACTATTGCAGAGGTTTTTCAGATACTTAAAGAAATGCAATTCAAAATAGCCATTGACGATTTCGGCTCCGGTTATTCATCTTTAGGTCAATTACAGCAACTGACTGCAGATGTTTTAAAACTAGACCGCAGCTTTGTAAGCCACGGAGTTACAGGTATGCGTGAAAAAATAGTTGTCGGCAACGTAATCCATATGGCCGGAGAGCTTGGTATGCAGGTAATCTGTGAAGGTGTTGAAACACAGGCACAATCCATAACACTACAGGAAATTGGCTGTAAATATTCGCAGGGATTTTATTTTTACCGTCCTATGCAGCTGGAAAACTATGAAAAATTACTTGTTGCAGATAACTAAAAATACTGCAAAATAATCTATTGATAATTAAAATATAAAACACCGCAGAAATCTGCGGTGTTTTATATTTCTATGCTAAGTACAATAATGCACGTATTTTAATAATTCCACTTCTGTATAGACAAATGTAAACAAAACCTTACTAAATATCTTTCATTTCAAAAACAGTTGATAAATGATAAAATAAAAATATGATAATTTCACTGATAATCTTAAATAAAATACACTTCATTTAAAAAAGTGCAAAAACCGAGGGGATGCGATAAAATGGCAACGCTGCTACAAGAGATATTGACAAACAACCATGAATTTTTGGTAAATAACAAGTATACAAAAGAAATATCCAAATATCCGCAGAAAAAGTTTGCCCTGCTCACTTGTATGGACACCAGACTTGTTGAACTGATCAACAAAGCACTGGGCATCCACCGAGGCGATGCAAAAATAATTCAAAATGCCGGAACCTCTTTAATCGGAGAAATGGGAGAAACCGTAAAAAGTCTTTTGCTAACCATCTATGTTTTTGATATCAAAGAAATTTTCATAGTCGGACATTATGATTGCGGTGTCGCTCTGACATCATCAAAAGACATATTACATAATATGAGAAGCAGAGGCGTCTCAGAGCAGCAATTAAAACTGATTGAAAAAGATTTTCAAGTTTGGCTTGATCCTTACACCGACCCCGCCAAAAATGTACTTACAGTCATTAAAAAACTTAAGGCAAATCCTTTTATTCCCAATGATATACCTATCCACGGACTTATCATTGACCCCCATACGGGTAAACTTGATCTTTTGGCAGATGGCTATAAAGAGACTTAAGACAAATCGTGCTCCCTGTTTTTTAGCGTCGTCAAATTTTTAGTTTTTATAATCACTATTCTAATATATCAACGCAATATTTTGGTCATTGCCAATATTCTACAAGACACCTCTTTACTTTATCGTTACAATAGTTTTGTAATGCTTGGAGCTTATAAAACATTGTATAGAAAAGAGGCTTATTATGAATCTGCAAAATGAAAAATGTGTCATCGTCGTTGACGAAGCGCTGCCGTTAGGAATTATTGCAAATACTGCTGTGATATTGGGGATAACCCTAGGCAAAACCATGCCTGAAGCAGTCGGTCCTGATGTAAGCGATCAGACAGAAAAGAGTCATCTCGGCATTATAAAATTCCCTGTTCCTGTCTTGAAAAGCTCTGCAGAAAAACTTAAATATATCAGGGAACAACTCTATCAAGACGATTTTCATGACCTGCTCGTTGTTGATTTTTCTGATTTAGCGCAGAGCTGTAAAACTTATGATGATTTTACTCAAAAAATGACTCAAGTACCGGAAAGCGCTTTAAAATATTTTGGTCTTGCAATCTGCGGCTCAAAAAAGAAGGTTGCTAAACTTACTGGAAGCCTGCCTTTATTACGATAATTTTATATTTTTGCCATTCAACTTTCAATGCCAACCCATTTATTTTCAAAACAAAAAATCCATGCAAACCGTAAAGTCTGCATGGATTCTACATTTTCAATTGGTGGACAATAGCGGAGTCGTTACGAACAGACTGAGGTTTTACCCGTATTATTTTGAAGAAACTTTTATTTTTACACAAGCAAGCTAATAAAAAATAGATAGGCAAAAGCCTATCTATTTTTTATTTATCTTCTCTTTTCATCTGAGCAAGCCAGATATCAAATACCTTTCCTTCCGGAGCATCAGGATCATGCATATAAGCCTTTGCCATTTTTACATAGGTACTTGCTTCACTGCCCAGAACATCAGAGAAATCACTGTAAAGCATATTCATAGTATAATAAAAGTCAGCTTTCTCCTTTATACCATTCTGTTCTGCCAAAGGATTGGTTTTTTCCATTGACCAATGCTCACCAGTTGTCCCGTCTACATTACGCATTGCAGAAACGGCTTTTTTCGCCAGTTCTTCATCAAAATGCGGACCATAGGCCAGGCAGTGTACCTTATACATAGCACAGTAAAATTCTTCCGGGCAATGTCTACGAATTTTCTCCATTGTTTCGCTTACTATATTTTTCAGCTCTTTTTCCTTCGTTTCATTCCCGACGATTTTTTCAAAGTATTCCAGATACTTATGCATAGTCTTTCACCGCCTACGCCACTTTTATGATCGTAATGCTGGCATTATTTACTGTCGCTGCCGCACTTGATTGAACCTGCAGTACGGTAGTATTATCTATTGCATAGCAGGAAGGGAGTTCTTTAACTAACGTGCTAAAACTGATATTATAAATATCTGCCGCCGCACCTGTAATAGTAGCCTCAGCACCCGGAACAGCAGTGCCGTTGCTAATTAACTGCAAGGTTATATCTCCTGCCGCTGCAGGTGTTACATTGCCATTGAATGTTACTAGATATAATCCATCAGAAGCAAGCGTTATGCTGTTGCTGCCAGCAACATGAACTACAGAACATCCGTTTCGTACACTATTGGTATTAAAATCTAAAAAGCCTTCTGCTACTACTGTTTGATCTGCTACTGTTACCGCGGTCAGCGCAGGCCTTTGATTGCAATTACATGCCATTTTTATCAGTTCCTTTCATCAATATAATCAAAGAGGACGGTTTGCACCGCCCTCTTTCTTTGGTGCAATTAATGCACTTTACTTAGCAGCCACAGCCGCAGTTATTGGCTGCAGTATAAGGGCTGCAGGTGATGTAAGCAGGTTGGGGAAACGGACGTAAAGTGCTGATAATATTAGCACTTTGAGCTTGCTGGCTCAGTTGGAAGTTTGCAGTTTGCAAATCTCTATCTCTGTCAGCCAGTTTATCCCGCAAATCCTGCATAGTGTTTGCATTGATCAGTGCGCGGGTAGCTTCGCCCTCTGCATGAATAGCATTGGTAATCTCGCAGGTATTACGATAATTTTCTGCACGTACTGCATCAATATTGCGATTAGTTTCACAGCAACATTGCTGTGCAGCAAAACGGTTTTCTGCAATAGCTGCACCGATAGTGCTAAAGCCATTAAGCATAGTCGTGTTCTGAGCATAGAACCCGTCACACAAACCGTTTTGAACACCACGGATACCATTCTTGATATCCTGGGCATCAAAGCCATTAGCCAGATCGGAACGTGTCAACGCACTTTCCAGTCCATTGTTACGATTATTACCCCATCCGCCCATCAAGGCAAACAGTACGATGATCCACATAAACCATGCGCCACCGCCATAACCAAAACCGTCACCGTAATTATTACGGTTTAAATCCATTACAGGTACTACGCCTGCTCCACCTTCCATAGTCATAATTGATTCACCTCATAAAATTTTATTTTAAAAATCTGACGCGCGCTATCAGATTCTTAGACCAAATTGGGAAAGAAGTTGATTCAGCTGTTGATCATCCATGCCTCTTTGTCTGGCCAGATTCCGTACGGTTTCCTGTAGCTGTTGCGGGTTTTTACCGCGCCCCATCTGCATGGCTCTTTGCATCAGCGGATCATTACCAAACATTTGCTGGAAGATTGCCATTGGGTTCGGACTGTTTTGTATTTGCCCGATCATCTGTATTAATTGCATTGGATTCATTATCTTTCTCCCCCTTCAAGTATCTTTCCAAAGATTCTACTTTCTGCTGCAGGGTTTCAACAGTATCCGCATCAGCATATCTTTTCGGAACATCCGGATTTTCTTTTGAAAGTCGATATGTCTGAACAATGGGCAGACCATTCATATTTATTGCTTTTGCATAAATACAATTATCTGCAGGACAGATAAAATACGTAAATGTTCCGTCTAAATCTATTTGAGCGGCTTTTACTTCATCAAAGCTCCCTACTGTCCGCCCTTTTAATACTGCAGGCATGGCTGGTGTGTTATACTGTGACTGCATCATATTTTGCTGCTGATAGTTTGGCATCGGCTGCATTGGTTGAGGATATTGCACCTGTCGTTGCTGTTGGCTGGGAAACATATTAACTCCCGGTACATAGAGATTATTAAACATCTTTTACTCCCCCGTTCTCTTTGATTTACTGTATTATATATAAATTTTTCTCTCTAAAAAGGACTATAAAAGGACATAAAACAGACAATAAAAAACAGCCCGTTTGGGCTGTCATAAACAAAAGCAGTTATCAAGTAATCCTTGATAACTGCTTAAATTTTTTATTAATGCCTAACGCCAGGCTTGCAAAATCCATGTCCATATGGTTTTGATTTGATTGAGGAATTCTCACGAACTTGTCTGAGCGATATATTTAAACTTCGAGGGTCTACTCCACCGGCGTTAGGCATTAATATTTTAGCACATCAATATTTTTATTTTCAATAAACTATGAAAAAAATCTTTAACTCAAACACAAGATTTTCTATAAAATTTTCTCCTTTTTTTAATTGACTTTTTCTATAAACCAATAGTATAATATCCACCGGGACGACGGTATTGCTGCGCCGTACTCCTACAATTTTATGTGAGCGTAAGAGAAGTGAACCCCTTTGGTTAGATAATTCTAACGAAAGGGGTTTACTTCTTGAAGAATTTGACTTTTTCAATGAACCAATAGTATAATAACTATAAAGAGATAGTCGGTATTGGATCACCGGCTCTCCCCGTAATTAAAAAATTTGACGGAAGGCCGTGTAACCGCAGGTTATGCGGTTTTTCTCATTTTATTTTCGAAATGAGAGAATGACTACTATAAGAGTTGCAAAACCTATCATTAAAGATAAGGTTTCATAAACAGTCATAGCATCACCCCCTACTCTTTTGGAGTAGGAAAACCGATTACCGACTATCTCGAAAATTATTATAGCATAACTAAACATATTTTTAAATAACAGGGAATATACCCCGGTTATTTCTTTATGATAAGCAAAAAGCCCTCTCTGCTTAACAGAAGGGCCTTTTGTATAACGGATGGTGAAAGGATGAAGTACCTAACGCCAGCCAGCAAAAGAAAACGAGTCGGAGTTGGAGGTTATTGCATGTTGTCAACCGAACAAGAGAAACTATATCTGCTTTCCTAAAAAAGTCAAACTGTTTCTTTAACTAAACCTGCACCTTTACTAAACTGTCGTTAGGTTCAAATATATATTAGCACCACTTTTTTAGGTTTTCAATATCCTAAAGCAATACTATTTTTTTATAAACTAAAATGAATATCAAAACTAACGACTTTATTTATAACACTCTTATCAATACCAAAATCCCTCGTTGCATACGCAACGAGGGATTTTGGTACTTTTGGGCAAGGATTAAGATTTTGTGCCTAACGTCAGCCTGTAAGGTAAATGAGTGGAGAGTTAGATTTGGGATAACACTATTGCCCGTTGTGGTAGGACATCAATCATACACCTTTACTGAACTGACGCTAGATACAAATATATATTAGCACCACTTTTTTAGGTTTTCAATATTCTAAAGCAATATTATTTTTTCATAAATTAAAGGAAGCCACTAAAATCAGTGACTTCCTTTTTCATATAATAAGATCAGCAACCTTATTATTTTTGTAATGCTTTTTCACAGTTTTGTTTATTCAGTATTTCGTGGATCATCCGGTAACTTTTTCGCAGATCCCGTACTACAGTTTTTTCAGATAGCCCGAGACGGTCAGCTATTTCATAATTAAGCAAGTGCCGTATAAACCGCAGTTCCAGTATTTCCAGCTGGCGCGGGGTCAGCTTTACTTTCTCTATTACTTCCTGAAATTCTTCTTTGGTCGGTATATCGTCCAGTATATGACGAACTTTCAAGTTTGTACGGTTCATCGTTTCACCTGCTCGCTATTATTGCTCCTGCTACTGCTCCTCCGACAATTCCCCAGCCAAGCTTTTGGATCTGTTTTAGCCTACTTTTCTTTTGCTCCTGTTTTATTTGAGAGCTCAATGTCTCTAAGGATTTGTTTTGCTCTGCTATTGTCTTGTTGGAGTTCTTTAACAATTCCTGAACCTGTGTCAGCTCGTTCTTGCCCTTCTGATAGGATACGTTCTGCTCTTTGATTAGCTTCTGCAGCTCGTTCGAGTTCCTTTTCTGCTGCTCCAATATGTCCGACAGCTTTATCAAGCGACTTTCCGAGTTCTCGGTTATCTCCCATAACTCCATGAACTGTTCCCTGGACATCGTTATTGTTTCCGGTAGATCCTCCCGATTCGCCGCCGAACATATACCAGGCAATAACAGCAATAACAAGGACAGCAAAAATAATACTATACCGGTGATCATATATTTTCTCATACACGGTTAAACCTCCTGTTCCGTCTGCAGTTAATAATATAGTTTAAGAAAAAACCGCCTGCAAAACAAGAAGCGCCACAGCTCCAACTACGATTCCAAAAATACACGCTTTCCCGCATTGTTTATTACGGTATTTTTCAATACGGTTCTGAACGTTTACAGTGAAATCCTCAATATCTTCCGAAGCACTGCTGAGAAAATTTGTTAATCTGCCGATTTGTTCTAATAGCCATTCCATGATAAAACTCCTCCTTAATCAACAACTTCTAATAACATACTGTTTCCGTTATCCAGTATCCATCTTGATACTTCTTCACCGTCTGCGTTTTGCATCCTCAGGCATCCATATGTGGGAACCCAGCCCTGATACGGAGCAAACGGGTCAGCAAGGCCGCTGCCGCCACCATGTATATCACGATATCTGGAATCACCGGTATGGATATAAAAAGTTCCATATGCTGCACCCTGTTCTGCCGCTAAATCCATCCCCGGGTAATCTGCGCTTACCGTATAGTTTCCATTAGGCAGGGATTCTCTCTCCTGCCCAGCACCATTATAGCCAGGAACAATAGCGCTGCGGCATTCATAATCTTTTATTACCTGGCCTAAATCATCCATTGTGTATAGTCTCTGTTTTGATCTTATGTACTGTAATTGCATTTTCTTCTACCTCCATTCTTTCTATAGCCATTTTCAGCGCTTCATCCTTGCGCCAATCACCGCCAAATTTTATTCGTAAAGGGTCTAAACAGTTACGCATAGCCTTTAATACCTGAACTGCTTCATCTACCGTTAAAATCATTATGCGGTCTTCTTTCGGGTTGTTTTTCGTCTTCGTCAGATATGCCATTCCCATTACGGTCTACAAGCCTACGGCTTAATGCCAGCAGGCTTCCCAGAAGTGGAGCTCCGCATATAACCAGTATTATATCCTTTAGCTCCGGCAGCCCTGCCTTATTCAGCCAGAATGTGAAATATACCCAGGTTCCAATGTATAGCAATATCGTTCCGAAAAGCAGATACAGCGCTGCATAGATTGGCCACATATTACCGCTGGATATCGCTATATCCGGCAATTTTGACATACCTTTTTCCAGCCAGCCTTTTATTTTTACGAACACTTATTGCACCCCCTGTTTTCCACGTCCGGAGGATTCTGAGGTAACTGCAGGACCTTGTTGTAAATTTCGGTAATTGCGCCATTACCGCCAAGAGCTTTATAACTCCTATACATGTCCATTATGTTTTCCATATTGTAGATAGGTATAAATCTTTTCTCCTCTGATTTATGATAGATACTTATGATCTCAGTTCGGAGCAAACTTCTTATAGCATCGTCTCGTGCTACTTCCTGCTTGTTCCTTTCCTCGATCTCTGCCCGGTATTTAGCATACATTTTCCATAAAATACCCAGTAATCCGCTCTGCAGCAGCAGGCTTACTGTTGTACCTATATGAGTTTGTATATACTCCAAGATGCTCCACCCTTTCTGAATTAATTTGACTTTTGTAAACTTTGCGGTACAATGTTGGCGAACTACGAAAGCTAAATTTCTTCCCCTACACTAATACAATGTAGGGGTTATTTTTATGCTCCCAAACTTTTAGTAATCTGTAACATTCGGTGTTTTTTGATTAATTGATTGAGAATAAGAAATCTTTAAATACCCTCCATTCAAATTATATTCTGCGCCTACGTATAACGATAATTTATAAGTTTTGTTTGGTGTTACTCCGACATACCATTGATCATAGAAATTAAAACCCTCTGATCTATAACGCCACTCTTTTTGATTAGAAAGGTTTTTTATTTCTACAGTAACGTAATCATCATAACCCTCGCTAGATTCTGCATGACTGGAAATATATAATACAGTAACTCCATCAGGAATAGTTATTGATACTTCCTCATACAAGATGTCATTTGCTTCAATATTTTTGTTGATCAAGAAAGTTTCTTCTGTAGGCACAATAACTTCTAATTCTGCACCGATACTTACATTACCAGTTACTATTACATTCATTGGGTTACTTGTTAAATCCATTTTATATTCCTCCGTTTCTTCACAGAGAAATATTACATTTTTGCAGTTTTATTGAATAATTACAGGTATCGTTTTCCCTACTTGTGATTGCATCCACAATATTAGCGAAGAATCATTCGTTGGAAGTTCAATATAATAATATGTATTCCCTTCTACTGGGTTCAGTGTATAAGTAGAATTATTAATAGTAAGTTTTATTGTAGATTGACTTAATCCAATAGAAAATGATATCCATAATATATGTAGTAATATCATTTGACTACTAGGATCTACACTCTGACCAACAGCTAACGATGTAATCTTACTGCCTTTAAATATATTTGGCTCAATACTTCCATATACTTTGCCATCAGCAAATTCAGCACTACTATATCCATATTCCCATTGATTTCCACCGTAAGTATATTCACCAATCGTCAAACCTATTCCATCCAACTCTGCACTAACCGTAATATCCCCCGTGACTATTACTTTAATAGGGTTTTGAGTCAGATCAATTTCAGAATAAGTCTGTAAAGGCGAGCGTTGATGTCCCCCCCAGCAACACATTGGTTTTCACTATCTCCAACGCTATTCACTGCAATAATATCTTTGTTTTCCATTTTTAACCCTCCTGACAATAAATCTTTTCCAGTTTTTCTTCGCCTTTGTAACCGGTAATCAGTAAAGAAGTGCCTTTCTTCACTAAAATTGCATAAGGACATTGGCCATTCACACTAAAGTTATATTCCCCGGAATCAGGAAATGTTACTTTAGCATATTCTGCCATAGTCATTTTTAATGAATCGTTCTCGTTTTTAAGCGAATCGTTCTCGTTTTCCAGCATTTCGTACTTGCTTTTAGGTACGCCGCCAAGTAATTTTATCAACCAGTTAATCATTTTCTTCCTCCATTATCACGCCGATTTTTGCGTCACTCTCGAATACAGCTGCCATTCTGCCGTCCTCGGCCGTATACATTGAATAAGTACCCGTGATTTGCCATTGCGTAAATTTATATCCGCTGTTTGGCGTACACAGTAAAGTAATAGCTGCTCCATAATTGAATGTAAACGTTGTACCGCCATTTCCGTTTATCGTTATCACGCCATGAGCAGGCTGAACTACTGTAACCTTGAAGGTCTTTATAGTCGCCGCCGTAGCACTCACCGTAATATTGCCAGTCAACGTCCCGCCTGTAGTCGATAACGTGCCGGCATTGTAACCGGTATCCGCAGCAATAGAAACTGTATATTCCGTACCATAGGGCAAAGTGACCGAACTGGTATATTTATTTCCGTTCGCCGTTACCGTTATCGTTTGGTGGGCGGATTGTACGATACTTATTGTCAGATAACCGCTTATGGCAATAGCGTAAGTCTTACCGTCGGATTTCCTGTATATCCTTCCTGCAGTAGTACCGGCAGCGCCAACGGTACGCAAAGCAACAAAACATGTATTACCATCAACTTTCAGCTTTAGGTTAGGGCTTCCCGCTTCGGCTTCCGTTGAATAAATATCACATGAAACTGCCGCTTCTCCATTTTTCTTTATGTACAGCTTTTTGCTTAAAGTCGCCATGTTCACACCTCACTCTACATAAAGCTCTGAACCGTCAGGAAATACTAAGTGCCCAGAAGAATTAAAAACACCTGCATTTATATAGCTCAGAGAGTTCCAGTCAGTAGCACCATTGCCGAATTTCATTTTGAATGTATCTGTTTCTAACCCTATTTCACCTTTTGCTAAAGTCGGGTTTTTAGCTTGCCAATTTGCCGCCGTATCATTTCTGCATGACAAAGATTCGATATTCAATGTTACTTTAGCCATTCTTCACACCTCATGCATTACCGCAGTTTAGTATAAACGTATCAGAATTCTTCACATAGGATGCACCGTCAGACAAGCTTTCAACCTTAGTCTTTGCAATGTTGGTATTAAAGTTTGCCGTCGCCCGTTCATCTGTGTAATATAATTTGCTTCCCTCGGCGATATCGCTCGTAGTAAGCGTTACCGCGCCTGTTTTTCCGTTGACAGATAATACTGCTGCTGTTGCGCCTCTTAACTGTATCCAGTTATCTAAGACACTTGCCGGAGACTGCTTTAAGATAAAGCTTCCAGCTCCGTCTGTTCTAACTGCGACATCACCCGTTTGGGCTTCAAGCGCCAGCATTTCTTCCTCATTGTCTACTACATGCGGCTCAGTAATTGCAAGGGCAGGAAGAATAGATTCATCAAGTTTGCCGCTCTCATTCAGCATCGGCACATTACCTGCAGCTGAACCAACATTTTTAGTTGCCGCTGTGCCGATCCCGGTTATTTTACTCGTAGACAGATTCGGAATATCGCTTTCAGAAAGATTGGTTGCCGTTGTTACCCGTCCTTTGGCATCAACCGTAACTTTGGTATATGTACCTGCAGTAACACCGCTGTTTCCCAAATTTGCCTGTATGGCAACGGCTGCACTGCCGTCAAAAGAAGCAGAACCGCTAACATCACCGGAAAGCGTTATACTTCTGGCCGTTTTCAACTTCGTTGCTGCAGTTACCTCACTTACTGACATCGTACCGTCAGAAGCAACAACGACTTTATCTGTTCCGGCAGCCTGAGATTTTACGCCGCCTAAGGTACTTGTCGTAGCAGTAGGAAGATCATATTCATTACTGCTGGCGTAACTCAGCTCCTGCCACTTTGTTATACCATCACCAAACTTAAATTTTTTAGTGTCGATCTCTACGCCCATTTCACCTTTGGCTAATACTGGATTCTTACTGTTCCAATTTGCCGCCGTGTCATTTCTCATTTGCAGAGTTTCGACTTTTAATGTTTGCGCCATTATGCTTCGCCTCCACTTATAATTTTTATTTCAGTGTAGTCTCTGCCTACACAAAAATACTTACTGTTTTCTTCGTCCCAGCGGTAACAGGCATTACTGTTTATGTCTATATACAGCGCTGAAACGCTGCCGCGGTTTGGAAACTCATATACAGAAGAATATTGCTTTATACTGCTTCCATCCCGGACAGAAGGTATACTTATTTTTCCCTTTGCAGAACTTGCCCCTTGTAAAGTACCCTGTAGATTCATTAAAACGTCACCTCTTCTTCAAGTCTGAATTCATGTGGTGTTATTATCGTATCTACATACCCGTCAGATTTTTTCAGCTGCACATCATATACATAATTCCCATATTCCAGGTTTTCTGTATCTTCCGGCTGTATTTCAATTTTCCCTGAACTTGCATCCTTCTGTATCAGGATATCCCTCGTTTCGGTATTAGCCTTTACTGTAAAAGTGATCTCGTCACCTTCTGCCGGTGTATATTCATCACCATTGGCATCGGTTATAGTCAAAGTAAAGATCGCGCTGTCTCCTCGTGTTAGAAAAATTTTATTCTTAAATATCCTAAACATAGCGGCTTCTCCTTACTCTATCCAAAATTCCGAACCGTCTTTTAAAACAACATGCCCGGCACTGTTATAGACGGGGGCCCAATCGGTAACAGCGGTTTTCATACTCGCAGGGGTTATATAAGTTTCAGTGCTCTCGCCTGCCTCAGCCTGTTCATTAGTCGCCGGGGCTATCACACTTTTTCGCATAACATAACTGGCGCCGCTGTCAGTTACAGAACTTCCATCTGTTCCCCAAGTCGGCTCACTCGTCCCTGTTTTCCCCGCCGTTACTACTACCGCTACAAGACCGGATTTCATAGACGGTGAATAAATTACCTGGCCTACTACCAGCTGTGTTTCCGGCTGCCAAAGCCTACTTACCAAAACCTGCATCAGCTGGTTCTGATTTTCAAGAAACGTCTGTATATCATCATCTGTAGTAGGGTTTTCATCTGATGGGTATCTGTTGTAATTAGAAAAATCCAAACACTTAGGTAAGCTCATTTTTTTGTGCTCTCCTTTCCTCTGCAGTCTCTTTTATAAAGCCCTGCCATGTGATATCTGCGGTAGTTGCTACCGCTGCACCCGTACTGTCGATAATTTTTATTACGCACGGCGTTTTTGATACGATCTGCGGGAAAATCCCCTTTCCATCCACAACCTGCACACTGTCTATCCTGACGCTAGTCGTGTAGTAATTCGGCGTTTTTATCGGCAATGTCAAACCGTCTTCCGGAATAACAAGATTCTCAAAATGCTCCTGCTGGTCAGGAACATCTATTATTGCCAGCAACTTATACAATACTGTTGCTGACCCGCTTTCCGGTGTTTCAAAGCGAATGTCTATTACATCCCCGCCTGAAACTTTTACTTTTGTCGAATACTGTTTGTACAGATTATCTTTTCCCCTGATTTTGTACATTAAATTAGAATAGCCACGGATATCATACTTCAACCAAAAATTGCCGCTGGCTGGCGCCGTAAAGGATGTCGCAAGATAGAATGACGAAAATGTTCCGTCCCAATGATTTACGTTTTTACCCTGCCAGAAATGATTTGTTTTACTTTTCCAATAGGCGCTGGTCTGATTAGAATGAATCGTTCCGTCTTCTGCTATGCTGCCGTCAGTTTCTATCTCGCCCCAGTTATTTTCCGAAAAATCTTTGGTATAAAGAACGTTTTCTTCTAACGGCTCACCAAAATCTACAACGCAGGCAGCGTAATTTTTACTTTCCTGTCCGGCATTATCTACTGCCTTTATCATTATGGTATGTTCGCCCTGTCTTACTGTAGATGTTTCGTAAGGCTGAGTTACAACTAACCCTTCCTGGACTAAATAACCATTTTCCCAGTTCGGCGTAGTACCCTGAATGTACTTAAACTTAAATCCTGCAATATCGTTAGGCTCAGGATATTCAAAACTCCAATTATAACGCCTGGTCCCGTTGGCCAGTACCTCGGTATCTAGGCTGATTACATCCGGAGGCTTTTTATCTTCCACTATCGGGATCGGACCGTAAATAACGCCGCTGGATTTTGTTATTCCCAGTACCGTAACAACTTTGAGCCAGTATTCGGTATTAGCTGTCATATCAGTTTCGATTTGTGAAGCACTGATTTGTGACTGTAAAACATTGTAGGTATTACCGCCATCAGAAGATATCAGCACCGTAAACCTGCCGCCGTTACTGGGTATGTTCCAAGAGGCATACAGCCTTGATACCCGCCGCCCGTCTTCTGTAACATACGTTATCTGCGAAGCATTCAGCCCTGTAACGTTTTGGGCTGTTTGGCTCGGTGTCGCATACTGGATAGGAGGGATCTCATAATCTTCGTTATAAAGATTCTCATTATACTCGATGCACTCTATCTTTCTTGTGAAATCCAGCTCTCTGGTTATCGACTTAACGACAAACGGCTTACTTCCCACATTCGCCAGCGCAAGGTCAAAAATATCATCGACCTGAGGCGGATCATCTTCCGCAAACGGTGTCAGTACATACACCTGGCACCAGCCATTCTCATTTCTTTCGATCTCCACGGCACTTGAATAAAGGTTATCATTGACGGTTCGGTACATGATCCGATATGAACCTTCTGTACTATCGAGTTCTACCGGCAGTAACAGCGATCTTCCGCTTATCGCATAAATACGCCCGCTTTTCGCCCATTTTGGAACATCATGTGCGACCAGGATAACGTCCCCCAGCGTACAGGCTATTGCGTCAACATTCGCCTGAAAGCTTATCGTCCTTAACTGATATTTATTGCAATAAAGCTGATATACACCTTCCCTGTACGCCTGTTCGTAACTCGTTATTCCATCATAGGTGATTTGCGCCGCCTTTTCTTCTTCCTCCTTATCATACGTATCGCTGTAGATACAAACCGTCTGCCGGGAATAGTCGCTTGCCGCATCGGTATAGGTTACTTCTACAAGGTTAGCACGATCTGAGGTCTGCAAAAATTCTTCCTGAAAGCTGCCGCTTATAATATTGCCCATTCCAAACATCTGTACCGGCTGTTTTACGCAATCCCATACACACCCGTATCGGGTGCCAAAGCGCACTACCATGCCACGGCCGACATTTGCGATTTTCTGATTGATAACTTCCAGCATATCACCAGCCTGGTTGATTTCGATGTTGATTTTGAAGTTTTTGCTGTCGCAGAAATCAGCCCATTCCTTAAACTGGTCATACAGCATGAGCTCTTTCTTTACGCCTCTTACCTCATATTCAAAAAGCAATGTATTCACGTTATAAAGCTGGCTTGCCATATGGATCATGTCATAACATGCCCACGCCGGATTATCAGAAGCTTTTTGTTCGTATATCTCGGTATACGGATTCCATACCAATACATACTCACGGGTTTTTAAGAAGCTTACCGTCGGACTGCCGCTGATCTGGTCAGTTGCCAGGGCTTTTATTCCGACAAGGGCTATATTGGGATAAGAAAAATCATCGTAGACTATGGATGTCACACTGCTCCAATAACACCTTACGGAAGCACGGCTGTTCGTAACCTCATGGCTCCGAGCAATCACCTTCATTTTGACTTCATATTCACCGGAAGGCAGATTGTCTACCCGCCATTCTCGCCTGAGCGCCGAAGACTGGCTGCCGTTGACCCTTTCACCGATAAACTGCGTCCAGTCTGTTTCCCCTTTCTTTCTGTAAAGACCCTGCAGTTCTACCCACGCATTACCCAACGAACCATTATCTTCTGCATAGTATAAACCGCTCGAAAACTCAACTTTTGCAATAATGCCTTCCGTAGCATTCCCCTGAGCGGAATCAATTCGCTCTGTTTCCAAAAGTTGATAGCCGAGTGATTTTGTAAAGTAGGTATCGTTAAAGTTACTGATTATCGGCTGATTATTTACGCCCTCTCTGGTCTCTAAAGTCATTCCTTCGTAATACTCTACCGGATTATCATTTACTAAAACATTAGAGATAGTGAGCGGGCCTTCACCTGCAGCAATAAGCCAGTTAAGATATTCCTTATCGCTTGCTATGCTCACAAATTTTGATATTGTCTGACCAGCACTTTTTACTGTGCCGTAGGTGATTGCTATGGCATTATTCTGCCCTTCCATCGTTTGAACGTCGCTCCACGAATACGTCGGGTTATTTTCATAGCTGCCATATGCTCCCAGGTCAGAAGTACCATAAAAGGTTCTTCCTATAAGCGAAGAACCTATGAACATTACCGCTGCTGCTGACAAATAGCCGATTGTCGTCCAACCTGCAGTTGCCCCGAGAGCAGACCAACCAACACCACTTACTAATCCACCAACACCAAATGATACAACAGACAGGGCAACAGCAGCTATAACGCCTAAAACTTTACCGCCGCCTTTAGCTATTACAGGGAATAATACGACAAAATCACCAGAGCGAACTTTCGTTCTCCCCTCTACCATATAACCATTTATCGTTGCCTGCAGTTCCACACCTTCTATAGCGTACTGCTTTAAAAGCTCTTCTATAGAAGTACCTTCACATTCTATTAGCTTTACTATTCTGCCCTCTGCAGGAGCGAAAGGATTTTTAACGATTACCAGCCTTACCATTACGATCTCCTATATATTCATAAAACCCGACAATCACTTTACGCCATGCCGGAGATTCAATGTGATCTATACATACACCTATATTTTCCCTGATATGGATAAATTTGCCGTTACCGATATAACATCCTGTATGATTGACGATTCCAGGCGGCGCGCCAAAACGAATAGCGATAACACAAGGAGCTGATATTTCACCTTTACTTACTTCACGCCATACGCTTGTTTTGACAGCCTCTGTACAAATTAAGGAATTTATTTTCTCCACGTCGTCAAAATCAGCCGTGAACTCTGGCAAGTCTATTCCGAACCGCCGATATACTTCCATTACCAAACCATAACAATCTACGCCGCTTGTTATGTCCCTGCCTCGATTTTTAAACTGTACCCCAATTAGATCGGCGTAATTTATTGTTTTATCCATTGATGTACACCCCTTTCTGGTCAATACCCGGGAAGCCGCCAAAACGTTGGCTGTTGTTGCGCTCCCGGCAGTCCTGCAGAGTATGGTTACATGTTTTCAGTTCGCTTGTCGCTCCACAACGAAGCCCCTTATATTTAAAGGGACAGTTATTTTTCATATACCTGTTTAAAGGACGACGTGTTTTGGAACTGTAGCCGCTGCCTAATGTAAATGTTATGTACTGCTGATTGACAGTGCATTTCTGAACTACATAGTGTTCTTCTACTTCCGCTGTAGCCTCGTCCAATGCTTTACTGTTTACCACGCGTACAATGACTTCCGTATTATTTCCGCCACCAGCTTCTTCGACATAATACTGCAAAGCCTGGGATACATTATCTACCTGAATCTCCAAGTTTGGATCGCTGCCGGTACTGTCTTCGCCTACTTCACCTAACGAGAACGGAAAAGCCTGATACAAATTACCATTCCAAATTACGTCCTCGATGTTATAACAAATGCGTATCGGTTCTTCAAAGCAAATATCCAAAAGTATGATAAAGGCGCTGTCTGTAGACAGCTTATTTTTTTCTGCTTTAGCAATAGCTGACAAACTGAGCATCTCACACCTCCGTCAGCTCTAAGGTTATGGTCCAATAATCTAAAGTGCTGAGTTCAACATTACTGACATTGGTTATCCGAACCTCTATTTCTTTATTCGTCGCAGGATTCGTCCAGGTAAAACTCTGCGCCGAATACTTGACTTTTTTCGTTATAAACTCATAAAGAATCTCATATTCATCTTGCGGCAGAGAATTCCATTTCAAAGTATATTTTGCCCTGCTGCGTGTAAATTTGACCCGTGATTGCATACTGCCGTCTTCAAAATTACTACGCAGTGAATTATCCTCTACTTCCATACCTATCGGATAACTCGGAGCCCGTATTTCCGGAAACGTGATCACGAATTAGCCACCCCCTTCAAGAGTGTTTTAATACCGCCTCTATTAGTGCTTATAGCTTTTATAAGTATGCCTATAACATAACTTTCGCCATCCCAAGTAGTTGATGTCTGCCGTGCTTCGAGTGGAGTACCACTTTCATTGATAAGTTCTACTTTGATGTTGATATTATTGCTGTCGCTCCGGCTTTCGCCGCTGAACATTGCTTTTGTTTGCGCTGCGGTGTATACCCGCCCCGGCGTGCTAAAATCAACCACTTCCGGGCCTTCTTCTCCAACCAGATATAGTCCGGGAGAAGAATAACCGCCTTTAGCTCTTGTTCCTCCACCTATCTTTAAAGTGCTGGAAGGTACACTGGAAACTATGGTCCCGCCAAAATCCTGATATCTTATACCATTAGCAGCCGTTTTTATATTATTGGCGCCACCGATACCGAACATACTCATAATGGCATTCATAACCAAACCCTGCATTATGACTTTCATCATCATATTGAGAATGTCGTTAGTAAGGTTTTTAAACAATTCTTTAGATGCCTCGGAGAAAGACTGCTGTTCGGTGATCATATTCTGACCAAAGCTTTCAAACTCTCCGATAATGCTGTCAAAGCCATCTACATAAGTTTGGTAAAAATCTGCCTGATAGTTTTTTACCACGTCCAAAGCATTTTCCCATGAAGCCGCCATATCTGAAGCTTGTGCCTCAACAAGATCCTGACTTGCCGCTGCATATTCCTGCTGGATACGAAGCATTTCTTCCTGCGTCAGCTTATCGCTTTCCAACATCTTCGCTAACTGCTGTTTATAGTTTTCCAGCTCTGCCATACGCATAGCGTCAATATTGCTGTAGTAATCTCCGTAACTGTCTTCCAACGCCTGCAGGCGTTCCATTTCCATGTTATGACTTTCAGTTACCCAGTCACGATTATTCTGAGCTTCTTTCAGTTCCCGATACTTATTTATCTTTTCCTGAACAGCACCTATTTCTGCAGCATCTACACCAGCTACTTTTGCCCGTTCAACAGTCGAATTCATTTCTTCGATCTGCGCTTCGAGTTTAGCTTGTGCTATTTCCAGTGGGGACTGCGTAAGCTCGGCTATATCGACATCCAGATCTTTAGTGAGTTCATCTATTTTAGTTTTCCACTTTGTAAGCTCTTTCAGTGCCTTGTCTGCCGCCGCTTTAGCCTTCTTATCTTCTTTCTCAGCGGATTTATCGCCAAAATCTTTCAGTGTTAATCTCTTGGCTTCTTCCATTGCTTCTTTTAATGCCGCATCGGGATCATAAGTCCATTTCGCCGCTTTTACGGCGTTTTCTGTCATAGCCCTCGGATTGAAATAAGGATTTTCTATTAAGTCCCAATCATCACTTTCACCCTGAGACAAATATTTATTATCTGCTGTGTTCGACAATGCGAGCTCGTATCTATGCAATACATCATCCAGAGATAAACCATTCATCCCTGCATAAATACCAACCGTCCCGGCACCAACAGCCAACCCTGTACCTATAGCTGTACCACCAGCAGTACCCAATGTTGTAAGAAGCCCTGCTGCAGCTCCCATTTTTGCAACTTCTTTATATGCAGTGGACAACTTAGAAAGCCAGCCTATAAGCCCACCAATGGCACTTATTGCAATACCTACATTTATAGCTGTATCTCCCATACTTTGTGCAAAATCGTTAGTATCATCCGTAAGCATTTGAACAGTAACACCTAGACCTGTCAATGCACTGCCAGCTCCTAACGCATAATTTTGCATCTTTTGCAGTTTTTTTCCATGCTCTAATGCTGCATTTGCTGCTAAAATATGTTTTTCCTGAGCATCAAGGGTTTGTCTTGCCAGATCCAGTTGCCCTTTAGCCGCTTGCCGCGCAGCCTGCAGTTGCAATTTCCCTGCTTCTTGTGCGGATACACCAAGTTTTTGATAATGTACAGCCGCAAGAGCAAGGTCATCTGCCAACTTCATATTATCTTTGCGCGCCGCCTTAACAACAGCATCACTGACTATTGCGCTTGTTTTTTGTGCTGTCTGTTTTTGGCGTTCAGCCTGTTCGATTACCACCGCCGCATTTTTTGCCGCCTGTATCTCCTGCTGATACGCTCCCTGTGCCGCTATTTTATTTTGATTCCAGTAGCCGTTGACCTTCTGTACCGCCGTACCCAGCAAAGTCTGCGCCTGATATGCATTATTAGTCTGCGTAACTACATTCGCAATATCTAAAGCAACGTTACCAATTTTCCACGCCGCAAAAGCTATGCCGACCTCTTTAGTATGATCCGCTAAAAAACCTGCGGCTGTACCGGCTTTTTCCAGAGCGGGAGTAACAATGGTACTAGCCGCACTACCCAGCTCACCCATACCTTTTGCAGCGTTAACAACATGTTCGCTAAACGCCTTGATATTATCAACGGTTTCAGAATTCAACTCAAAAGTCTTCTGATTTAAGAACAGTTCGGCTATATCTTCCAGTATTTCCTTATAATAATCGTATAAGGGTTCCGTAGCTATTGCAGATGTTCTTGTGTAGCCTTCCTTGATTTGATCCGTCAAGCCAGCCATAGTTTTCGGCGTTTCCAAAGCTGCTGTTTTAAAACCTTCCATACGTTTCATAAGGAAGGCGTACAGACCTTCTGCACTGTTTTTAGCTTCTTTGATATCGGCATCTGTAAGCCCCAAAGAGGTTGCCAGCGTACTGGATTGAGGACGGATACCGCCCTGCACCATATCACGTAATTCCTGGACGATCTGATTTCGGGGCAAACCTAATGATTTTACCGCGTTTACACCAACAGTTGTAAATTCTTTCAGCTGGTCTATCGTCATACCGGCTTCAAGACCTGGTCCCAGCAGGGCCCGGAATGCTTCAATTAAATCTTCACTGGTTGCAGCTGTTCTTAATGCGGCATCGTTTAAATCTTTTAGGATACCATTAGATATCCGCATTGCTGAATTCCATTCCAGTGTTTTTCCATCCAGTTCAGTCATAGACTGTAATATACCGGATATACCGATTTGATTCGTTTCCATGTTTTTGGCAAACTCATAGGGAGCTTTTATAAGCTCACCTATAGCTCCGCCTGCAGTATACATACCAGTCAAAGCCGCAGTAACACCAGCCGCCTGCGCAGTAATACCACGAAAAATACTGGATGTAGAAGAAGCGGTTTTATTCAGATTAGATAAATTTTGTTGAGCTTTTAAAAGCCCTGGACTTAAAAGGTCCGTTAACGCTAACAAAATCCTTGTTTCTATAACATTAGCCACTTCTTACTACTCCTTTCCTTACCGGATTTTCTTTCCTGGTCTTCTCAATAAACGCCTGTATTTCAATATCTTCCAACTTCTGTAATTTCTCCATCAGCAGTTCACTAACCCTGATTTTGTACCGATCAAAAATGTAGCTTGCACTCTGCCAGTCCACACCCTGCGGAACAGCACCGCCAATACCTATTGCACAACGTTTACAATTCCTTATCAAATACCACGCCATCATTGCTTCCCTGTTTCCTTCCATAAGCTCCGGCGGTCGGTATTTGCAGGTTTCACAGTCAAGCGGCTGCTTTGTTATTTCCCGGAGACGTCGGCAGTCTTTACAATATTCGCCTCGCTCACGCTGCCATTTGTCGAGGTCTTCAAGTTTTTTATTTCGTCCGTACGAATATTACTTGTCAGACTGACCGTAGTTGTATAAATAGCCATAAGCTCACCGGGAGAAAAACTATTTATATCTTTCACCCCGTACACATGTTCCATTACCCACGGAACAATTTTGCTCAGATATTCTTTTCCGGATACTTTATTTTCTGCAAGGCTGTCCGAGAATTCGTTATATTCCACATTTTCTTCCCATGTCATAGCTCTGCATTCCAACAATACTTTCTTAGCCATTTTTCCTGCTCCTTCCTTACGCTTCTACTGTTTTAGTGTATTTTTCAGTCTTATTGATCAAAGTCACAACTACGCTGCTGTTCTGTGCATTTTCTTTATAAAATGCGCTGTAATCCAGCGTTTGTTTGATTCCTGTAGGTCCGTCAATACTTGGCGTATTTCGAGAAATTTTCATTTCCGGATACAGGAAAGAAAGGCTAAAATCCCCTGTTTCAAAAAGAATTTCCGCACTGATAGTAGTACTTTCTTCCGCATATTTGATAAACGTATCATCGGTGAAAAATGCGGTCATACTACCGGAAAGATTCAAGATACCTTCATTCAATGCTGCCCTGAACCCCTTGCCACCTATAGCGTAAGTATCACCGTCAAGGTTCATATTCATTTCCATAGATACTTCGGTACAAATAGCGACAAGTTCTCCGTTGATCTTAAACGAAGCCATAAAGTTACTGAAACGGTCAAAATTCAAGGTTCTCGGGGACGAGCTGATAGTAGCATCAAGAATAGTTTCATTGGCTCCCATCATGTCAATATTTGCCGTCAGTTCTCCGTCGCCGCCAACGGTAATACTCATAGTATTTACCTTGCAGCCGCTGTATTTTGCATAAACGCCAATATCAGGAAATGATTTTTCTATAATCAGCGAGGGCTGTCTCCGGGACGGCTTAAATACATGTTTGTATGTGCCGCCGGTATCTCCCGCAGTGGTAGTCGGTTCATCAAAAATAGCCATAAGCCAATAGCCAAAAGATGTTCCATCTACCGGAGCTACAAGTTGTCCTGCTACGTCGATATTACCCATAATCGGTTCGACAGGGTCACGCCGCCCTGTAATGGTACTTGGATCTGTTTTATTTTGTGTTGCAGTCAGGGCATTAGAATTGAACGGTAAAGAAATTGCCCTTGTCGCTAAATCACTGGGATCTGTTTTATATGCATCCTCAAAAGCAATCAAGCTTTGCGTATATACGCCTTGTTGCTGTTCGCCATTTGCCATTTTATTTCACCTCTCATTTTTATTACTTGTCTGTTATTGAACTGTACCGCCTGAGCTGGCTAACAAACGCTGAATTTCAGGCACAACAGAAGGGAAATACCTGAATGTGTCAACTTCCCTTTTTTTATTGTATTTACAGGTAGTGTGATACCATTGGCCATATTTTTCGGTTTTCAACCCATATTTATTAGCGATACGCCCAACCATACTGCCGCTAATTCCACATTGGGCGCCAACTTCTTCCGCACTTAATGTGTCCGCCATACCGCCCAGCATTGGCATTATTTCTCTGCCTGCCAAAATATCTACAGCATTTTTATTGCAGATTTCTTTATAGTTATCACTTTTGGTATTTTCTGCACACTTTAAAATCAATGCCGCCATTCTTGCCCGGCTGTTATTAAGACGTGCTTTGCTGTTATTTAGCTTCGCTTCTACTTCTTTAGCTTTCATTTCTGATCCATAGCTGCCGGTTTTCCGAATCGCAGGAAGTACATCACTTGTTACCCAGCGTTTGAATTGTTTTGCGGCAGGCAACTTGCTAGATAGAATTAATGAGTATAATCCGCTTTCGTTGATAACTAACAGCTCTTGTTCTCCGCCATTAGTAAGGGTACGCTGTTTTAGCGTATCCTCTGTATCAACGTGTTTTCTAATAGCTTCTGCTGGTCGAACATAACCTAATATCTCCGCTACATCTTTGCCAACAAACCATGGCTCGTTATTTCTTTCAATTACTCTAACTTTGCCAAAAGCTTCATTTTCAAAAATTTTCAGTTCAGTTTTCATTGTTTCTACCTCACTTACTTTATCAACGGATTTTAAAAATCTGTCATACCTATCGGTCCCAAAATCTGCTCAAACTCCCATTCCAAATGTATTAAAGCCGTCCATAACCGCCCCGCCTGGTCCACTTCGCCAGTGAATACGACTTGAAATACCTTCGGAGGAAGCTTTTTATCCTTGTAGTTATTAAGCTCCTGCTGAATTATCTGTATGATGTCAGATGCCAGCTTATAACTTCTCAGGATGTAAACCTCACTGTCGGTAACAACGTAATTATCTTCGCCTGCTGCTTCACTTGATACACCAACAACAAGATCGCAGGAATATTCAGCCTGTTTTGCCAGCCCTTCGACTTTCCCCGCATTATAAAACATCAGATACGGGACTGAATTTATATCCGGTACTTCGTTTGTATTGGCGTATTCTACAGCAACAGTTATTCCTTTGCCGAATTCCTGCTGGCAATAATCATCCAATGTTTGAGAGTTTTTCAGATATTCTGCCAGTTTCCGGCTCATTTCAACCATATTAATCTGCTGCAGCATTTAAATTCTTATACACCGTATATTTACGGCCCTTTCCTTTCTTTTTATCAAAACCGCCATTTTCCATATACTCCTGCACTCGCTGCCTTACATAGCCTGGTATTGCCGGTGCGATCAACATATACGATTCTTCAACGAACGGCCGTGCTGGCGTTGTCAGGGTCTCTGTCGTCGGCCTTAAATGAATGCCTTTCCTGTGGAAATCTCTCCGCATTCCCGGAGTTACCAGTTTCGTATAACCGAACTCCTGCCTGTTTCCCTCATAAGCCGCTGTGCGGCTTGTCCAGCCAACACTTACGCTATTATTAGAGGCATTGTAGGCATAACCTAACGCATTCCGCAGTTTCCCGTACCATTCTTCCGGTGCGGTTTTTACCAGTTTCTGACGTTCTGCGAGTGGCCAGCGTTCCTTCCAATTTTGGCCAGGGAAATCACCGCGGATGTCTTTTTTCAGTTGCTTCTGGACCATATAGCCCGTACTTTTCAAAACGCTTCTTATAAACCTCGGATTATCCTGTAGCCAGCGTTTTATCTGCGGTGTTATATTATCTTCCAACGTGATTTTGAAATACATTATTTCTCAAATCCTCTCGCAAAGCCCTTATTATTCTTAGAGCACGACAAAACTATGGTATCGGCTATCGTGTCCCAAAGAGATAATTTATCAACCCGCCATTCACTGTTTTTGTGGATTATCTTATCTCCCGGTTTAAACCCCTGAATATCCTCAGCCAAGAAAGTAAATTCTGCTTCATCTCGAACCGCATCATTTACCGTAGTATTCCGAAAAAAGTTTTTTCGTACCGCTGCCGCCGATCCGATATTGACTATTGCAGGTACTTCTTTGCCGTTATATATCACAGGTTCGACTAATTCACTTTGCCATATTGATTCTCTGACCGCCTCTTTTATGCTCATATGATCCACCTTAGAAAGAAGGCGGACTAAGCCGCCTTCCTGATTTAGTTGATTTTTACAAAAACCTTACCGGCAGAAGAAGCCGCGTCTTCCCATACGATACCAGCCAGGACTTTATCGTCTTCTGCTAACACTGCAGGTTCTTCTGCTTCGGATAATGCCGCTGCCGCCGCAGGTGCGGTTGCTGTAATTTTTTTAGTGGTTTTGTCGTAATAAACTTTTTTGCCTTGTTTCAGTTCTTCTTCCCCTTTTGGAAGCGCAAATACACCTTCCATATAGACGGCGATCAAATCACCGGTAGACGCACTTGTCGCAGCAATACCGATAACGTCATTAATGACGATAATATCACCTCGTACAACGTCCTCAGTGCATACATAATCAAGATTCTCACCTTGTCGTCTAAACAACATTTTCTATCACTCCTTATAACTTATTTACCCGGATTTTTTACCAGGCCACGAGTATCTAAAACATTGATTGCAAAATCGTGATACATACGGAATTTGATGCCCAAAGTGTTAAAGTCTGTACCAGTTTCAATGATCGGCGCAGAATTACCGTTCAGATAGCAGACTTCAATGGTATGGACCTGCCCTTTGGTTGCTACCAGATAATAAGCGGTTTCGCCGCTCAATTCGTCCAAAGTAGCATCTACGATCAGCTCTAAATTACTGCGGCTTCTGTTAGCCGGATTGCTTACACCGCTATTTTTACCTTCCGGATCAGCGGTAGAGGTCAAAAGCTGTTCTGCTGTAGTTTCCAACGCCGCCGGAATGATCAGATATTTCGGCACGATGTTGAGTACCATTTTTTCGCCCAGCTTTTGTTTACGCATCAGTTTTTTAGCTTCGCCCAGGGATTTTACAGACAATGCCGCAGCAGTTCCCAGATTGCCCTTGTCATTGCTGTAGTTTTCTGCTTTCACCAATGCCTGATATGCAAGATAGTTCTTGTAGCGTTCCATAGAAGCGCGCATCAGACGAGGCACAGAAGTCAGAACACCCAAATCATCGTTGATCATCATTTCACGGCTGAAATTCGTAGCGTCGCCATAGGTTGCCAGTTGTACGCCAACAGAAGCATCCTGCAGTTCGCTGTAGCTGAATTCGCCGCCTTCCGGAATTTGTACCGGCGCCATAGCGTCATAAATAAGATAGCGTTTAGCTAGTTTGAAATCGCTGTTGCTGCCTGTTTGCGTCCATTCCTGATAAGTAGTTCCAACCTCAACATAACCGCTGGACATACTCTTGTGTGCGATATTATCTGCAATAGAAGCTAACGCACTGGTAGTGGTCAGCGCACGTTTTAAAAGTTCACGTTCAGTAAGAACGTTAATACCGCGCTCACCCGCATCTTCCAGTACCATACGAGCAATATCCACAAAACGACGATTGCGGAATTCATCCGCACCCGGAGCGGGTTTCTCCAATACGCCGCCATGTCTCAGGAACAGGCCGTCTACGATAGCCGCACGTTTTTTGTCCGCTTCGTCTTCGGTAACTTTACATTTCGGCGGGTCAGTTGGCTTATACCGTTCCTGCATAATAGCAAGGGCACGTTCATTAGCTTTCTCAATAGTGCAGGTCGCATCGTTCAGCATTTCATCCATATCTTTTTCCTCGATTTTCAAGTTACGACACAAAATACGGATGTTATTTTGGCGTTGAAATTCTTCTTTTTTAGCGGTTGCCTTAGCTTCACGCTCTAAGGCTTCTCTTTCTTCTGGTGTCATTTTTTCTCCATCTCCTTTTTTATCGTCTTGTTGTTCGCCGTCGTTTTTAGCGCGGGAACTTTCGGAAGCATTTTTATCTTCCGAGTTATCTCCGTCTTCCGGTTCAGGTTCTTTTCCTTCTCCCAGAGCGCGGAAATAATTGGGATCATATAACCTGCTTCGCCCCACTCCTACGGTGGCATCTGCTGGTATAGATACAATACTGATTTCAAACGCTTCCCATTTGTCCCCAATCAATGCCGGTCCTTCGATACCGTCAGAACTGGTTTCGTCACGTTTGAGAATGCTGTAATCCATAATGTCATAGCCTACGGACACGCCTCGCAGGCTGCCGCTGGCAACTTTACGCATAATGTTTTCTGAAAAATCATCATCATCGAAGGTAATATCTGCATAAGCACGGCCGTTTTCGGTCCAGAGTTTGTCTACCCGGGCTATGACCTGGTTTTTGTTATGGTTGAACAAAACCGGCATAACTCCGGCTTTAAACCGTTCACTGCCCATAGCAGTGTCATTCACACGCAGTATTTCCTTACCGTACCAATAGTCTCTTACTGGTGTTTCAGAGGCAAAAGATAGCCTTGCACTCCTGTTTTCGGCGTTAAAATCAATCAGTGTCGCTCCCCTCATTCTTGGGGCTGTCGCCGCCTGTTCCGCCGTTATCTTCTTTTGTGGCATCTGTATCAGCTCCTTTCGTTGTTTTCATTACCGGATATTCCAAGCCCAGTTCTTCCATCATCTGTTTTTCCGCAGCCAGCTGTTTCAGCTGCTCTTTCCAATCCTTACCCTCGCTCGCCGCAAGGTCTTTTCGGGTCAGCGTCATTGATTCTATGCCGATCTTTTTGGCATTGGCCTCTTTCTGCGGGTCAATCCACGGCATCCCCTGCGGAATAAACTCGTGTTCCAAATAGTCGTCAAGGTTAGTCCAAAAATCAGGATATTCCGATACCGGGATCAGCCCTGCCTGATACGAACTTTTTATGACTTCTTCATACATCTTGCTTAAAACATGTTCTATCAGCGACATTTGTATATCCAGATAGGTTTTTTCATCTTCTAACAGGTTTTGACGGGCCGAAGAATAGTTGACCTCGCTTACATCACGGCTCGCGCTTTCATGGGATAATCCCTGACCTGCCGCAGCAAGCCGCTGTTGAGTAGTGGTAAATTCTTTGGTTTCAGCTGCAGCGCCGGTAGGAATAACGCTGGTTGCATCCTGCCCGGGCTCCAGATAAAGGATATCCCCACCGCCAAAGCCCTGTATTTTCCTTTCCGGGGGCATTGGTGTGCCAAATTTGTCTAGAAAGGTCTGCAGACTCCTTCCCATACCGCCAACTATTCCATCAGGAAACTTCTGTGTGATCACCAGCGCCAAGCTTGCCGCTATTTTGTGAGCGAAACTTACTGTTTCCAGGTAGTCGTCAGTATCCCTGATTCGGGGCAGGCTTCTTGCCAGACTGGATATCTCCCGGTATTCACTGGGTCTTTGCCGCTGCCAAAAGAACAATACCCTTTCTGCTTCCACACGCTCTATCTCGTAGTTTGTGAAGCCATTAGGATCAGTCTTTTTCAGATAATAAGCCGTTGGTCTGTTATATTTATCAAGCTCAATACCATTGACTACCACATTGCCATTATCTGCCTGTATACGCCCCAGACCGTCGATATCGTCAACTTCTCGGATTTGTATTTTGAACGGATATTTAGCGTCTTTGACATAGGTTTTGATTATCAGGATACCGCCGTCTACTTTATAACGCTGAACTATCATATTCAGCATTTCCCGCAAAGACTGCTGGCCTGTAAGGTCACAATTTTCCGGTTTAGACCAGCGCCGCCAAAGCTTCTCCGCCAGCTCATTGAACGCCTCGTTTTTTGTCCGTGACTGTAAATTAAAGCCACGACCTACGATATTCCGCCGATACGCAAGCAAAATGCCATTAGCAATATCGCTGTTCCGTTCTGCATCCCGGGCTCTCGCCCTCATTCTGTCCCTTGAAATTTTATTTATACTTTCTCCGGTGCCGATAATCGGGGTCCAGTTTGCTCTGCTTGCGCTTTGTCCGCCAGCTTTATGTCCGTTATTCAACGCATTCCTGAACCGCATTCGCTCATAGGCTATTTGTGGGCTGAATATTGCTATCGCCCTGTCTAAAAAGTTAAGATTTGATTCTGTAGTTGGATTTCTCACATTATTTGACATTTTTTATCTTCCTATCCACAAAAAAATCCCTTGACCATCCTGTCATTACTGCTTCCGGTCCCTTCCTCCTGTGCTAATTGCTGTTCCAGGTAAAGGCGTTCTTCTCTCAAAACTGCCAAACTGGCATTTTCGACCTCAGAGGTCGGTGTTTTTATCCTCTGCCCTGCTGTCAATACCCGATTTATCGCCGCATCGACATTTTTAAGCCTTTCTTTTATTCTTTCTGCTTTTGTAGACACCGTTTATTCCCCTCCTTCTTCCGGTAAATCATCTAAAAGGGATACATGCACGAGATCTGCCGCCAAAAATGCGTATACTTCGCAGTCCCACCAGTGATTTTGCTTCGCCGATGTCTTTTTCTCCCACATCTCTACCTGTCTGCCGCCTTTAGTACGGATAACTCTGTGTTCCGCAGTCAAATGCTCTGCGTATACGAGCTCCGTATCCCGATTCAGCATCCAGGCTCCCACTCCAATGGGTCTATGCAGTCGTGATACGATAACATTTTTGTACTGGTCAGTATCGACGATATACAAAAGCGACGGCCTTACGCCTTTTATTTTCGGCTCTACATTCGCAGGACGGTACTTTCCTACCATCGGCGAACTTGAACCTTTACACGGTATCGCTACCCCGTGATGATTATTGCAGTATTCGTATACTTCGTCCGTTCTATAGCCGGAATCCACACAGTATGCCTGAACCTGCCAGCGCAGCTCCCCTTCTTCGTCTGGCCAGAATTTGTCCATAATGCTTTCCAGTTCTTCCCAGCTCCGGGCCATACCATAAGCAATATTCTGACTTGTAAGTTTTGCGCCCCATGCACGTATCGTCCAGTAAAAATAATCTTTTTGAACGTCCACGCCTGCAGTAAGGAGCTGTGCCCACCGGGGAACAACGTGTTCTGGTACTTCCGTGCGTGAATCCATAACGCTGCCAATGTCCATATTGGCAGACAAGTTTTCCCACGGTTCACCTAACCATGAATTGATAAAATTCATAAGGTCTGCCGGATCATTCTTACTGCGCTGAAATTCTGCCGCCACCTGTCCGAAGGTGATCCACGGGCTATAGATAGAATTTATCGCAAAACCAATCTTTTTCGGTCTGCCCTTACATTCATTTTCCGGAATCCATTTACCATGCCTGAGCATTTCCGGTTTATGATGGTCCTTGATAACGCCATGACATTCGCAGCATTCGTAATGAGTAGCATATTCGACTACCGTTGCGGGTTCTTTGCTGTCAAATTTCACATTTTCCCACAAAAATGGCTGCATATGCCCACAATGCGGACACGGTACGTGATACCTGAATCTGATATCGGATTCCATGTAGGCTTTATAAATATTGCCCTCTTTCAGCGTCGGTGTGGAAATAAGCACCAGCTTATTCATTCCTGGCCAGTTTTTAGAACGTTCTCTGGCCAATTTTATAGGATTTGCTTCCCGTCCAGACCAGCGCGGATATTTATCTATCTCGTCCATGATGATATACGGTATAGATAAACTCGCCAGTTTACTAGGAGAATTGGCCGTTGTCAGCTTACAAAAACCGCCACGGAATTTTAAGAAGCCATCACGGCTTGCATTTTCATCAAACTTGCCCTTGAAGCAGTCACAGGAAGTAAGCATTACCTGCAGGCGTTCTTCTGAAAACTCTCTATAGGTGTCTTCGTCCGGCATTACGTATAGAAGACGATGCGGCTTTTGATCTATGGTATATCCCAGCATATTCAGCGCACTTTCTGTTCCGCTGGTCTGAGATGCCTTGATAAAAGCAATTTCCTCAATGCTTTCATCTGCAAATGCGTCCATTATGGCACGCATATACGGTACAAAATCTGTGGACCATAAACCTGGTCTTGATGTAGATCCAACCGGCAGGACCCTATTTCGGTCTGCCCATTCGGATACCGTCATTCTTTCAGGCGGTCTGAACTGTTCAAAGGCCCTTTTGCTGATTTCTTTTAACGCGCTCTGCCATTTTTTGATCTGCAGCTCACTTATCCAGCTTAAACTCTGCAAGCCTTTGGAGTGCGTTTTCGATCTCATAGTTTATGATTCTCCTGACATCGTTCGTTATTTCCGGATATTGTGAATACAGCTCCGTAAAAACCTTTTCTCCTATGCGGAGCATGGCCGACCTGGCATTTGCAAAACAGCTTGAAAGTTCTTCTTCCACAAGTTCTACCGGAATAAACCTTTCCAGCATCCTTTCAAGTCGCATTTCCTCAATGTCAGCCTTTAACTCTTTCAGCCGGGCATCTGCGTTAAGCCTTTTTGCTTCGTTTGTAGTACCGCCGTCTTCTTCTCCCAGCCCCGCCTCTTTGATTCGCCAATCAATAAGTGCCGCCAAGTCCCACCAGCCACGTTTGTATTGCGGAGCACCGCGGGCAGTCCACGTTGAAAGCGTCCTGTCGCTAATGTCGAACAGCTTACAGACCTGGCTGCTACGAAGGAAAAGCCGATCATCGATAGATATTTGTAAATACTGCGGAATAACACGTCGTAATCTGACCGTTTTTTCGCTTCCCGAATTCCGAAGTTTAGGGGGGTCCCTTACTTCGGAATTTTGCCCCTTTTTTTGCACCTTTTTTGAGGTGCTTTTTTTCGGGCTATTAGATGTTAAGTTTTTTTCTGATTTTTCATTTTTCTTATCCATATCAATTCCGAAGTTCCGAAGTAAAAATTTTGTACTTTTCAGAGGCACCCGGCGCGCGCTCGCCGACCTTCGGCGGCGACGGTATTTAAGAAGTACCTTTTTTATGCTGTAGAAATACTAAATTCTGTTTTAAATTTGCATATTCTTAAACTATTTAAATGGTTATATCAAACTTTCGTCTTGTTCTACGCTACTTTTAAATCAACTTAATATATGATATATAAATTTTTGAGTACGCGGTACCCCCCAAAAGTCTACAAATTGTCTACGAAAAAATAAAAAGCAGAAGCTTTTTAGCTTCTGCTTTAGATATAAAAAGGCGCTTGTATCAATACAAGCGCCTTTTTTAAGTGTTATTCTGTTATGCTATTTGCTTATCATCGTCAGAAAGCTTCCCCGCTTCCCATAATTCGTTACAGCTTAAATCAATATTTTCATTCCAGCTAATACCATAACCGCCCGGATCTACTTTGACAAGCTTGTATAAACCTTGAATGTCTCGTAGTGCTTGAAAAGCTGGCCATGTGTCAAACAGCGGCTTTACATCGTATATTTTTATAACGTCGTTTACAAAATAAACCTTTAATTTGTAATCTGGCAACGCTTTTACTTCTTTTACCTTATAGAACATTTTTAAACCTCCCTTATTCCAACGGAGAAATTTTTATAAACTCTTGTGTATCCCAAATTTTTTGCAGTTCTTCTTTGTGGAGTTCCCCCCATTCTTTTATTAATTCCATAGCTTTAGGCGGTAAGTCTCCTTCAATTTGCTTTAGTGTTTTTATTTCAATTTCGCCTGTATATTCTCCGTAAATTGCGTGAAAGTGTGGCGGGTTGTGTTCTTTTCTCTGAAAATACATTTTTATATAAATCCCATAAAAATATGATAATGTAGGCATTTTTATTCTCCTCTGCATTTTTTAACATTTTCTTTTTCCGCTGGTATATGTTCGCTAATAAGTTCCCTGAATAACTCTTTTGTTGATCCTGTAAAACGTTTGCCCTCTCCGTTTTCTAGTTCTTTTATAGCTTCTATAGTTTCTTGGTTCATTTTATTATCCCTCTTTGTTAATTTTTGGAAAGGCTATCACAGCCTTTCCTTGCTCATCAACAAACGCCAATCTATAGCCGCAAGCATCTGCTATTTTTATCAAATCTATCCCGCTGAAACTATCTCTTGAATATTTGTTACTAAGTGCTTGTGGACTTATGTTTAAAGCTTCTGCTAAAATTTTTCTGTCTGCATTTTTTATATTTGCCGCTGCTTTTACTATATTTCCTATCATTTTTTTCATCTCCTTTCATATCTTTATTATACCGTTTTTGATTATTTTTGCAAGAAAAAAAAGAAAAAAATAATCAAATTGCTATTGACACCGTTAATCAATTAGGTTATAATAAACACATAAACGAAATATAAAACACATTTTAAGGAGATGTTTTAAATGTTAAAAATCTATATTGCAAACTTAGGAAAATACAACGAGGGAGAATTGGTGGGTAAATGGGTTGAATTGCCCTGCGAAGACTTAGACGAAGTTTTAAAAGAAATTGAAGTTGTAGACGGTACAGCTTACGAAGAATACGCCATACACGATTATGAAAGCGATATTGAAGGTTTAAATATTGGTGAGTATGATAATATATTCTCACTTAATGAGATAGCCGAAAAATTAAACGAGTTATCAGACTATGATAAAAATTGGTTAGAGGCTTATTTGGATGCCTCGGGCGAAGACTTGTTAACAGCTTTAGAACAATTCGAGGATAATTCTTATTTCTACAAAGATATGACCTTAGAAGACGTTGCAGAAGAATTAGTTTCAGAAGGCTGTTTTGGTTATATTCCAGATTCTATAGCAATTTATATTGATTATGCTGCCATTGCAAGAGATTTAGAATGTGATTCTTATTTTGAAACAAAACAAGGTGTTATTTATCTTTGTTAGTCGAAACGCTTGCAGTCTGCAAGCGTCAGCCGTGGGATAGCCTCCCGGCTCTGATGATGACAGGCTAGAAAGGAGATAAAAATGAAAAAACAAACATTTCTTATTTGTTTTGAAAATATTGACGGTATAGCCGTCAATTTTGAGCGCTGGACATTCAAAAGTGTTAAGACTTGTATAAAAAAAACTATTGAACTTTACAAGTCTTATCCTGATATTTACGCTGATACTTTGAATAAAACTGTAAAAGTTATTGCTTATTCTACTCCTAACGGTTATACCCGACAACAGGCAGTCTGGACAGCAACCATTGACGAATTTAAAATGCTTATAAACAATTTTTATTGACATTTATATTTTAATGACGTTTAATTGACTTAAAGAAAATGCTTTGGAGGTAAAACCATGAAGAAAAACCGCTTTAATTTTGATAAAAAAATTCTTGAAATGCTTGATAATTTAGACCTTATCCCGAAAACTCAAACAGACCCTTTGCCGGGTGTAGGGGGCAGGCTTTTTATTATAACTAAGTCACAGCAAAATTATTTTAAACAAATTTGTGATACTTTAGCCCTAGTACCAGAAGAAGAAGTAAATACCTATTCAAAAAAAGAGAAATTATTTTGGTCTTGGATCTGGAACAATGCCGAAAGAGTTCTTTCTAATTGCGTTGTTTATGAACGAAAGTAAGCATACTATAAAAAGCGCTGAGTAAAACCAGCGTTTTTTATTTTTATCGTTGTACGTATTTTATACGTGTGTTATGATGTATTTGAGATCTAAGCTAAGGAGCGTTATATATGCATAAAAAACAAGACTGTTATATTTACCCCGCCGTTATAGAAAAAATGCTAATAATTACAGCGTATTCTTACCCGATCTACCCGGCTGCGTCGCTTCTGGTAATAACTTCACGAAGCAATATTATACGCAAAAGAAGCGTTAGGATTCCATTTGTGGGGAATGGAGCAGGACAATGAATTTATTCCGTCTCCTAGCTCCCCTGAAAATATCCAGCTAGGTAAAAACGATACTCTTTGCTATCTTGATATAAATATGTTCTCTATTCGTTCTAAAATGAAAAACTTGTAAGCACGGTTAGACCGTGCTTTTTATTTTTATCGCCAAAAGTCCGTGCAATCAAAATCGCGTGCAACCAAAAGTCCGTGCAACGATAAAAGTCCATGCAACCAAAACCGTATGCAATGCCAAAAGTCCGTGCAACCAAAATCATATACAACACCAAAAGTCTGTGCAACCAAAATCACATGTAACTATGAAAGTCCTAATCTATCAGCCAGCATTTTACAGATCAAGTCGAGATCTTTATAGAATTTTGCACGACTAACATTTAGACGTGCAATTATCGTTTTATCCTGCAAGCTTGGTCTATTCAAAAATTTCTCGTTAAATAACAGTAATAGATCCTCGTTCAACGCCGCACGTAAATCATCTATAGCTGCTATTGCTCTTTCTAAATATTCCTGTCGTAAAAATAACCTTTGCAGTTCCCGGTTTGTTAATTCTGCTTTTCCTGAACACCTAAGATTTTTTATTTGTTCTTGAATACGAATTATTTCCATACAGTTTTCTTTATAGTCAGCCAATTCCTGTAGGACAAATTTTTTAGTGCTGTGTTTCATTATCATCCAGCTCCTTTTTATATGCAACGACAACTTCAATACGAGGACGTTTTTTGTCTAAGGAGAAATCCATATCACGAATAAGGACGTTTCTATCATTTTCATAGAGGATGTTTTCAAGTGCATCAGGCAGGAGCTTATGGAGATTTCCCATATCGTGAGGACGATTATCGGGCCAAAAAGCCCATAGCAGGATAACTATTTTTTCATCTTTTGCAGGATAAACCCACCCCTGTTTCCTTTTTGCCTGAGTTGCTTCATATCCAGCAATAAGTTTCCAGTTTTTCGCTGCCTCTGTAAGTCTGCGGCCTTTTCTCGGTACATTTACATAACAATGGTTAACACTGGGCGGGATGTCTAATATTATTTTTAACATACCTCTTTTTCTCCTTCTGTTTTTTATCAGGTATCTTGATCATTCTGTAATACTGATATGGATAGCCAGTGATCTCGCTTACTCCATATTCAATGCTATCAGGAATGATCATATAGCCTTTGGGCGCTTTCGGATACTCCCGCCAGCTGTCAGCTTTGACTATATTGGTCTCTACTTCCGGTTCTTTTAAGTTTCTCGATGAACACCATCTTTTTTTGAATACAGCTTTTTCAGGATCATTATATGTTTTTCTAGTTTGTTTTATGAGATAATCAGCAAGTTTTATATAGTCTCCCGAATCATCTAAAACTCTAAGACCTACTCTGCCATGTCCCCATATTTTATTTATTTCTTCTGGTAGAACTCCACCATTGACTACCATATGAAAATGCATGGATACTTTCCCATACTCAGCAACCGCTATATACTTTAATTCTTTCTCTAACTTTTTATAGTGCCTTCTCATTCTATCTAAAAACCTTTTCAGGTCATTTCTTGCATCTTCTGGATTAAGTGCTCTTTCTTCCGGTCTATAGGTTAGGATCAAATGATAATCACCTGCTGTGAAATTAGCATTGATCTTTCGACGTAAATTTTTAGCAGCGTTACGTTCATTTACTTTTTTCATATTTTCCGGAGTACGGTTTATATTAGCCGACCTGGTTATCTTTTTACTGTTAAATTTAGTCGTGTGATATTTTTCTACATCTACTGTCAATCCAGCAAAATATTTCTTTTGTAAATACATGATAAAATCCGCCTTAAAATAATAGATTAAATCAAGTCTAAAGGGACCTGGTCCCACAATCAAAAAAACGTATATATAATGGAAGGAATTTTTCAAAGCATTTAGGCGCATGTCAAAAGACATACGCCATTTACTTATTTTACTTATTGTTTATATCTTGATACATACGCATATAAAGCATTTATACTTACTCCTATTTCTTTAGCAATTCTATACCTGGTATAACCAGCTTCAAACATCTCGAATATTTGTTCGTGGTATTGCTCCCATTGAATGGCTTTTTTCGACGCACATTTATCTGTAGGTTTAAAATCAGGGATTTTACTCTTATCTTTAATTTCATTTATATTGGAAGTATTTTCTAATTCGACATAATGCCGACCCCTGATACATTCTTCCAGTCCAATAAAAGGACAAAAAATAATATTGTCATACTTATGTATCCGGTAGCATTTTAAACAATTTACTGCTTCTTTCATTATTAATCACCGTCCGCAGCACTAATATCAAACATATCGCCTAAATTTCTGACTACTCCCGCCAAAACCATACACATATTTCTCAGAGCTTCTGGCGAAAAATCATAAATTGCTCTTTTTTGTTCAAATTCCGTCATATCAGTAAAGCAAATGTTTTCGTACTTTCCATTCCGCTTTACTCTGAAATAAATACCGCAAAGTTCACGTTTTTTCATTCTTCACTCACTAACTCCTTAATGTTTTTCTGATCCCTCATAAGTCCTATAGCATTAGTTTAAAATTTGTTCCCTTTTTTCTAATGCTTCTTTCGGAATTTCCTTAATCTCTATGCCTTCTTTTTTTGCAACTTCTATCAATATCGGTAATAAAAGCATAGTTAAATTTAGATCTGTTCGTTTAGCCATATGGGTTAAATAGCTAATAATCAAAACAAAAACCTTTGCAATGTGATCTTGAATGTTCTCATTATCTGTTTTTCCTTCCTCGTCCACCATTGACGTACATATAAAACTATCAGTAATAACGATTACGCTTTCGTTTGTTGATTTCATTTTTTCTAAAGATTTAATACATTCAGTTAACGTTTCTACCCGCTGTTTTAGTTTTGTTTTTTTCATTTTTCTTAACCTTTCTCAATCTTCTACGATACAAATTTTATTCGTATATTCGTCAAACACTACATCACTTGCCCAAAAACCACGCCCATCACCGGAACAAGTGATAACTGCATCGTCCGGATATTCTTCTATCAACTCTATCAGTTCTTTCTTTGTCATTTATTCATACCTCGTTTATAACGCAAAACAGCAGCTTTTATATTTCTGTTGCAACGTGTACATTCATATACCGTTGATTTTTCGTAATAATTCATAGAGTCGGCATAAGCTCCCGCCTCAAATTTACCGTTTTCGTCATAATGTTCTGTATAGTGGCCGTGCACAGGAATTACTTCCCTCCAGCCCGTTATATTCTTGCAGTGAGGGCAAATAAAACTTTCTTTCATTTTTTCACCTCGTTCCAATCTTTCGCACACTCGTCACATAGTACCTCTACTTCGTCTAAAACTGTTGCTGTACCATTACGAACAACTTTCCCGCAGTTTGTGCAATTCAGCTCCCAGCCATTACTTAAAAATTCTTTTGCTGGTATTATTTTACTGGCTCCATATTTATCAGCCCACGGAACACGGTAAACCCGCATTTCTGTAAATTCTCTATCATGTTCGGAAGCAAGTAACGCTTTAGCTTTTCCCGGTGTAGCCGCCCAAACTACATGACTTTCGTCATAATCTTCGTCGTCCCATCCATAAGCTTTTAATTTCATTCTTTATCACCTTCTATTGTGGGAATAATTTTAAATACCCTATTAGTAGCACATTCAAAGAATTTATCAGCTTGATACTTGTCGACATATTCTTTGGCTTTTTCTTCCGCTTCTACTCTGTTGTTTGCTTCTACTTCAAAGTCAAAAGCATATGTTTCAATTAATTTTACTTTATATTTTTTCATGGTTATTCTCCTGTTAAATATTCATAGTCCTCATATCTCCCCCGCGCAGCCGTTAATCATTATGGGGTTACCTTCAATATCTCTCTTTAATTCTTTTTCGCCGTCTTTATAGGCAAGACAAAAAAACTTGCCTAAATACTGATGTTTTTTTAAAAAATCGCAATCTTTCGGGCATAATGCGGGCTTAAAAAGCTGTATCTGCTGCCCACATTTTGGGCAGTAAACAGAATCGCTGTTATTCACCGTGTCCGTGATGTGATAATCACATTCAGGGCAAAAATCTACTCTTTCCCCATTTCTTAATTTAAATCTCTTGCTATATTTTATATTTGTCATATTTTTTCACTCCTTTATGGCAGTCCCCTTACTCTTACTATTTCCTTTTTATCGTTGGCACGAATTTCTATTGTATGAATTTCAAATTTTTGCACATAGCCGCACTTGTTATATATCGCCTGTGCGCCTTGTTTCGCCCTTGCAAACGTTTTATAAAGCTTAACTTCTCCATTGATTGTTGGAACGTGTCCCGGTACATATATATCGCCTTGAAGTCCTATTGTTCCAGTGTAGTAGCCTAAATTGTTGCCTGTGCAATTTCCGAAATTATGAATTAAATAAATCGCATACCGGGTATGTGAATCTAGTTGAAAAAAATCCCCGTACTGCTTTGCCGCCGTCAAGGTCGGAAAAGATTTTATCATTCTATCTCGAAAATATAAGGTGTAGTTTCGATTTTCTTTTTCTATCGTGATTAAATGGCTATGTGACATTTTATAACAGTCATTTACTTTATCTTTAATCCACATTCTGGTAAACCTCTCTTATAATGATATCTGTAGTTATTCGGTATATTTCACGAATAGCAATCGTGTTTTCTTGGCGGTACTTCAAACTAAAAAGTTTTATGTAGTCTTTTGCTATTTCCATGCTATCAAAATCTAACTTTTCTTGTATCTTGCCATTTATAACAATGCAGTATATCTTTTTTTACAACAGCGTTACTATCTTGCATTTTATTCCTCGTCTGCTTCTTCAACTTTCGGGTAACGCATATCAAGATATTCGCAGTCTATATTGCCCCCTTTATTTTTTTATTTTTCCTTACCTCTTGTCTATATTATAGCCCCCCTTCGTCCTGTTGTCAAGTATTTTTTTGAAAAATTGCAAAATAAAAAAACAGGGCAAAAGCCCTGCTTTTTTGCTTTTCTGCTTTTTGGTTATAAGTTAGGAAAAATAAATTCAAAAACAGAAAGACTGTCAGCTTGGTAAACTGTAGCGATTATTCTGTGATTAATTAAGTTTTTAAAATTATAACACACTTTTTTAAAATTCAACTGAAAAAATCTTGTCTGCACGTTTATATTTGTTTACCGCGTCCCGTGCTTGCTTGAAGCGGTTGTACGCGGATTGTTGCAGCAAGGCGGATTTTAATAAAATGCTTTCAAAGTCGCCTACCGTTAACGTTACAAGCTCATATTCTCCCGCTTCATTTTTTGCCCTAAAAAGGTTATCGCCTTTCATTTTTGCAACTTCATGCGCCGAATTAAATTTAATAATGTTGTCCGTGTCCCGGTCAATGTAGTAAGTCTTACCGTTGACTTCGTACTTTGTGGGGGCTACTAATTCGGACTGATATTCTTGATATAGCTGACTAATGCGTATAGCTCGGGCTTCATCCGTACTGTAATTTAATTCTAATTTTAATATATTTAACGCGCTACACTGTTCATCTGTCAATGTGTTTGGAAGTGATACATTCGGCATAGCTCGCCGCAACGCGTTAATGCTGGTGTAGTCAGTCCCTTTGTATCTATACACTGTTTTTTTGTCCATTTTCAAACCCCTTTCTTAACCGCTATACGGCAGGACTATTGTGTCGCATACCTGAATTGAAAAGCCGCCTGTATCATCGACTACGGCTATAACGTTAATGATATTATTCGCGTTAGCCGTTAATGTCGGCGCAACACCTTTCGGGTAGTAGACTGCGCTACCCGTCGGGAATGTCCAAGTTACCGCCGGAACAGTAGCCCCGACAGGTAACCAAAATGTTAATGTCTTGCACATGTACGGCACACTTCCAACGGTCGCTTTGAAGTTCATGTTTGAAAAATTCATATTTAAGCTCGAAGGGTTGTTGATTGAACAGTTAATCAGATAGCAATTTGCTGCGGATTGATAACTGATAGTATTCCCAGTGTTCGGCGTTGCGTAGTAAGTATTTTCCGCTGTTCCCGTAAAGTAAAGGCAGCTTTCATTGTTCCCAGCTCGAATAACGCCGTTAGACGTGCCAGTATTTAACGTTGAGCCAACCGTTAAGCCCTGTGATATATAAAAGTTACCATTGCTATCAATGCTGCTTGTGTTGCTGGCTAGGTTGTTCGGCGTGAATAGTATCTGCCCATTACTGTCTGCCTTTATAGTTACATTATTGTTATTTCTGTCAACTTCTAATATTTTAAAGTTTCCAACTTGCAAGGCTGCATTTTTCGTATAGCTGATAGCAGAATTATTCTGTAAAGAAAATATACTGTAGTCAGTGCTAATGGCTTCTGCTTGATTTGAAAGCCGCATACCTGCCGTGTTATCGGCTGCCTCGGGGTAAAAACCTATGATTTTGCTTGTACCGCCGCCACCTACTCTTAAACCACTTGAAGTGCTGTACTTTAGGATATTATTAGATAAAAAGTCAAGTGTAGCCGTCGTTGCAGTGCCGCCTATTGTGGCAACTGCTGCTGTGCCAACATTGAAAAAGTGCCCCAGTCCTTCTGTGGCTGTATAATACATTGCTCCGGTAGTAGTGGAATTTATCTTTGCTTGCGTTGTTGCGCTATTAGGCTTCGTGCCTAATATGATAGTTCCACCAATGCCAGCAAGTGCGCCGTCCCTCACTGTTATAGGTTTATTAAATGTGTTCGTTCCTGTAAAGTTGTTATCTCCTGCGGCGATAACATCACCGCCGCCGCTTGCCTCAATGGTAATATCTTTCGTTCCGTCGAAAGCCACACCATTTATTGTGCGGGCAGTTTCTAGTTTCGTAGCTGTATTTGCATTGCCCAGCCATTTTGCAACGCCGACATTTGTTATTCGCGCAAATTCAAAGGCATTATGTGAAAAGATTGCTGTTTCACTTTTGTTAGTAGTTATGGATGTAGACGCAGTATTATTGCCAATTTTGAAGTAATGTCCAGTGTTTTCTGTAGCAATATAGTTTAACGCCCCTGTGGTAGAAGCTATGATATTCGCTTGTACTGTTGCTGATTGGGGTTTGTTGCCTAAAATAATTTGTCCTTGACTGCCTGCTGTTGTGCCACTTGATACAGCAATGTTTGCTCTGAAAGTATTTAAAGCGGTAAAGGTATTTGCTTGATTTAATAAGCCTACTTCATCAGTACAAGCAATTTCTCGCCATGCAGTCCAACTACTAGTTTCATGGCAAAGACAGCGTTGATACGTTCTTGAAACTACATAACTACTCCCATAAGTTCGATAAATCTGGACTAAACTTGTTCTAGGGGCATTAAATCCAATCAATACACTTAATACACCGCCCCTTGGCGTTGCATCATTATAGCTAGTGGGGAGATTTGCTATTGTGTTTGCTTCTGTATTGCTTTGTACTTGATATTCTCCAGGAGTTTTGTAATCATTAAAATCGCTATTTGAAGGGATAAAATTCGTTATGTTTAAATATTTAGCCGAATTTACATCTCCGTTAGCTACACTATCATCTACATATTTTTTTGTAGCCGCCATCAAATCTGCTGTTGGATTGCCTTTAAGTGTTAAATCACCTGTCATTGTTCCACCAGCAATAGGGAGCTTTGTAGAGTCAGCTATTGTAATGTTTGCTGTGCCATCAAAAGATACTCCATTTATTGTGCGTGCGGTTTGTAACTTTGTTGCTGTATTAGCATTACCTAACCATTTTGCAACACCGACATTTGTTATTTGTGCAAATTCAAAGTCATTATGTGAAAAGATTGCTGTTTCACTTTTGTTAGTAGTTATGGATGTAGACGCAGTATTATTGCCAATTTTGAAGTAATGTCCAGTGTTTTCTGTAGCAATATAGTTTAACGCCCCTGTTGTGCTAGATATGATATTCGTTTGTACTGTTGCTGTACTGGGTTTTACGCCAAAAATAACCTGTCCTTGACTGCCTGCCGCTGTGCCGTTTGATACTCTAATGTTTGCTCTGAAAGTATTTAAAGCTGTAAAGGTATTGGCTGAATTTAATTGAGCGTATCCACTTAAATCTTGGTTACCGCCGAGAATATCCCATTGTGCGCCGTCCCATGCTACATTGTCCCCCGCTTTAATACCGTGGTCAGGGTCTGCCGTTTCAATGTTCCACACGTCGCCTACTTTCTGACCTGTAGTTGGTAAATCTGCGTAAGTCGCAACGCTGCCTTTATATTGATATACCGTTGTTAATCCGAGTTGTTCCGCGGTTACTTTGTGCGGGTTATTAAAGTCAGCTTCATGTGTCGCAAGGTTGTTTGCCACAGTAGTTATTTTTTTGGTTAAGTCTGTTGTAATTCCGTCAATATCTGCTTTTGTAGCCAGTTTATACCATTCTGACCAACTACTAACAGTAGCAGGGTCACTATTTTCTACGATTTGCCCGAAACGGTTATAAATCGCTCCTGTCGTTTCGCTCACCCATAGCTGTTTACATACGCTGTCATTATAATCGTTATCAACGTTTAAAAAGCCCGGGTTTGTTTCGGGCGCGTTAGGGTTATTAGACGCTTGTAAATACCAGCGATGAACATCAACTAATGTGTTTACATCTGTCGCTTCTGTCAAATTGTTATAGTAGTTTAAGACGCTTAACTGTTCGATTTTTGTCAATGCGTCCTCTGCTTTTGTTAACGCATTTGCAGCGTCATTAGCTGCGCTATTAGCGGCTTCTTGTGCAGCGTCAGCAGTATTTTGCGCAGCGTCGGCGGCTTTTTTCGCAGCGTCGGCTAAATCGTATGCTTCGTCTGCTCTGTTTTGCGCTGCTGCTGCGGCTGTAGCGGCAGCTGTTCCAACGCTTAAAGCATTTTTTGCAATATTCAATGCAGTATCAGCGGTTTGTTGCGCTGTTTGAGCCGCGGCAAGTGCATTATTCGCCGTTTCTAATGCTGCTAAAGCTATGTTATAAGCCTGTTGTGCTATTTTTAACGCTTCATCTGCGACTTGTTCCGTTGCATATGCTACGTTGCCTATATCGTTAATAGCGTCCTCTGTTTGTTGCTGAAAGTATAACCCTGGCAGTGCGCCCTCTAACGGCAGGTATTTGAATTTGTAGTATTCTCTGTTTAATATCTTGTTATTAATGTCATCTAATAACCTAGCATTTCTTATACGGGTTGAGTTGACTATATTGTTAATATCCATTTTTTCACCCCTTTGTTAATCGCTTATCAATGGTAGCCAGCGCACATACTCCGCGCCACTCACTAAATAGGTAGCACCTTTTGGTACTGGAAAAGATATGGAACAGTTTCCTTGTCCGTATTTACTTCTACCTGCGGTATACATTACTTCTAAACCGTTTACATAGCCAGTAATCCCAGTATTATAACGACTTTTTGCAGTTATAATTCCGTCTGTTGCAACAGTGCCACTTGATGAAACACTTGAATAACTGCCGAAATGTGTTGCCACAGGTTTGGGTATCTCTCCAATGGATACGTCTATTTTATCTTGTACTTGTTCAGGTGTGATACCGCCTATATATGGCAAAAGCTCTTGCCAGTATGTTGTATCAATGCCCGGAGTTTTTAGCCCTGCCGCCGTATCTACGCCATTAGCAAGAATGCACATATAAAGCTTGTTGTTGTGTTTTACTAGGCAGTTTGCAGAATACTGTAAAGTCGTCTTGTAAGTCATTAAACCGCCGCTTTGCTGCCAGTAGGCAAAAGCAGACAGCATATAAAGAATACCGTTAAAGTCCGCCCGTGTCGGGGCTATGCCTCCTGCCTTAATTGGGACTTGCGTTATAGCAGGGAAGCCGTTCGTCTGTGACGCTAATCCCGTTGTTTCGTTATTCGTTGCCGGAATGATGTTTTTTGTCCCTTCGTTTGCAAAGGGTCTTTCAAATAAATACAATGGTTCTTGAACTACTGGTATAGCCATTTTAACACTTCCTTTTTTTATTCTATAGATTGGGGTACGGGTCAAAGACGCCATTATTGAATGGTTGAAGCAGGCTGCCGTTAAAACCAAACGTATTATCGATATCAATCATAACTAGCGACCAGCCTACGCCTGCGCCTACTATTAAATTCGCGCCTATCCTAAATACGGCAAGCTGAACATCTGTTAAATACATTGTGAATACGAAGCGAACGTGCATGGGATAGTTATTGTAAAACGTCCCGTCCTCTCTTTGCTTTTCGTCGATAACGTTGAATACAACGCCGCCCAGCTCCGGGAAAAGCTTGTTCAGCATATAGTTAAGCGTTGCAAGGCTTGCGTCGGTGATGTTAGCTAACGCTTTATAGTAAAGCAGTGAGCGGTATTCATCATCTTCTAACGTGAATTTTTTCCCGTTAACAGGGTCTGTTATCGTTCTGCCAATAACAAGGATTTCGCCCCATGTATCAAGCCCGACGCCATTAGCCGTCGCTATATTAAATATGTTATCATAAAAAACTAGCATATCTTTACTAGGGTCGATATTCGCGCGAAAATCATCTAAAATCTGATAAATAGTTGTGCTGCTACCGTATTGACTTTGGATATACGGTTGTAGTTCAACACGTATATTGTCGCACTCGCGCACATCTTCTTGCCCCCTAAAGTCCATATTTAAGCCCCCTTAATCTAGTACAGTAATCGTGATATTGCTTTCGCTCATTACTGGTATCTGATTAGCTGGAATATCAACGCTATCAGTCCATTCTGACCCGCTAGGGTATGATATCTCAATATTTTCAAGGTTATCTACACCGACGTCAACTATATCGGCGTAGAAGCGGCTTGCGTAAATCGTCTGTGCCATTTTCGCGCGTCCGTATTTATTTAATTCGCCGTTGAAGTTCTGAAGAACAACTTTTTTAATTTGTTCTTCGTAATTGGTCGGAAGCGTCGAAGTTTTCCTTATCTTTACAGACAGCGCGAATGTTGTTGTTGTCGGTATCTCAATGTAGTAAACGAATTCATTGCCTTTTTCATCTACATAAGCGATTTTTGTGTTTCCCGAAATTCCACAGCCGCCGTCAATTTTTTCGTGAATCGTTTTGGCTATACTCTCTATGTTCCCGCCATAGACGCTACAGTAAATGCTATGCGGGGGCAGTGTGACGCCGTAAAGCACTTTGTCCGTGTCACCGCGGTTTTCTAAAACCGATACGGCTACTACGTCGGAAAGGTTAGCTAGTGCGCCCTCAACCGCCGACGCTATGCCGTGGGCGTTCTGTGCTACGCTGGCACGTCTGCGCTGCTCAAATTCTGCCTGCGTTTCGCTGTTTCGTCCGGTGACGCCTGCGGCTAGATTTGTTATGCTGTCCCAGCCGGGAACAACGGTAACTATCTTCGTAAGCTGCCCTACGCCTATTTCAATCGCCCCACGCTGGCTACAGCGGAAAATAGCTGTAGCTGTTCCGTCCTCTCCTATGGTCGTTACTGTGACGTTCGTATATGTGTATCCCTTTTGGTCTTGGACTATAGCTCCATAGGGTATAACTGTGCCGTATGCGCCTTTGATGTTGCCCGTAACAAGGGTTGCTATGGCTATATGGCGTTCAATGAAGTAAATGCCTGCTAGTGCGTCCTGCCATATTCCTAGCGCGGTTTTGGGATTAAACATGTTCGCAAGATAAAGAATCTCGCTATCTTTCCTGTTAATTAATACAGCCTGTCCGTCAATGAGCTGCCCCGCAGGTGTTTCGGGGGCTGTGTCAAGCAATGGCTTATCGGGGTCTGTCGCAAACGCTTTTTGCCATTGGGTTACAAGGTTAGCCCGTATCGCTGCCGTTCCGCTCGATATAAGCCCCGTATCCGGGTTGAATGTTATCATTGTTAATCCCCCTTAATCGTTTAATCTAAATGGATTGATATGAAAAGCGATCATAGATTGCCCCGCAGTCCCCTTGAATTTCCAGCCTAAATAAATTCGCAGATAAAACCATTTGCAATATTTTTTTGTGTAAAATATGCTCCATGTTTTATTTAAAAATATTCGATTATCGTTAACGACAGCGATATAGCATTTGTCGTTTTCAGCATAGTTATAGTCAACGTATGTTTTTACCTTATCAGCTAATACATAACGCCCGCAAACCTCATAAGAAAAGCCATAAGCAGTATTTCTGTAAAGCCAAACATTTCGGCAAATATAACGCTGAATTTTTTCCCATATAGTAAAATTCGGGTCTAATATCTCTACGTATCCCGGCTTCATGGCGTATTTATTTTTGAATTCAGGGGTGTATTTATAATGCTTGTCAAAGTCATATCTAAACAGCTTTGGAACGCCGCTGTTAATTGTATGCGGTATGTCGATACAATTATCGTAAGTCTGCCACCAGCGCAGAGGATATGGAAGTTCTCCGTGTTCGTTTGAGAATAATATTACAACTGGATTAGTTACATAGCATATCAATGTAAACATGATATCTAATATTAGATAAAAAATGTAAGTCATGTTTTCGCTCCTTAAAAATCAATTTGAACGTTTTCGCTTTCCAATACTGTCGCTTGCACTTCACCGCCCATGACACGCCCGCTTTCATCAAATGTTAAGTCAACTTCTGCTCCTGTTACTCCGTTCACGTTCAGAACGGTTTCACGTATGCGAGTTCGCAGGATAGGGGCGGCAATCGCCGGGGCTTTGCCCAGCTCGATTTCAAAATGTGGAATCCCGCGCGTTTGTGCTAAATAAGCGTCGTTTTTGAACAGCCTGACTGCGTTCGCCGCATTCTGTGCTATAGCATATGCGCCGGATACTAACGCTATCTGTCCGCTTGCGTCACTAAATATATCCCACTTGTCATTAAGGTATAGCGTACGCCCTATATCGCCGGGCGTAAAATACGGGTTCATTTCAATTCCATATTTACCTGTGACGTAAATAGGTTCTTGGGTATTGGGCGGCTTTGGCGGTTTCGGTTTATCTTTAGCTTTAACTTCAATCTGATACGTATTATCAATATCTATTGAGCCTGTAAGTGGTTCAAACGTGTATATCTGCGTTATAGGTTGTAAGTTAACTCCCACAACGCGCATTGTTTCACCTTTGATATAGCTGCTTTCATCAGATTTAGACGTAACATAACCTTTTATAATCGGATATGCTTCGTCTGCTCTGTTTTGCGCTACTGACGAAAAATCCGCTTCGTTTGGGCTGGACGTAACAAACGCTTTTAATTCAACAACTTCTGCCATGTTTACACCCCCTAACTTTTTCTAAAATAACTGGTTTCTTGTGTTTTAGAGTTTTTTTGTGACTTCTTATTCATTCTTTCGTATATTTTAGGCAAGCATTCTTTGCATATATAATAAGTCTTATGATATGCGGGCATTTCAAAAGCCCACTCAATAGGCTTTATCTTACCGCACGAAGTACATTGATGTATCATTTTAGCAATTCCCCTTTTTTAGCGCAGCTTCAACCTCTTTGATATGTAACTGGTTTTCGTTTCGGATTTCTAAAACGGATAATTTAGTAATGCAATCTATACATATACCGAATTTGTTATTAAAGTAGTAGTAACCAGTAAGCAAAGGCTTATTGCAGCGGCAGCAAATTCTATCTATATCCATTTTATCACACCTTAACTTTTGATATTTAAATTGAATCAAGTAATATTAAGTAATCTACATTCGCATGAAAAACAGTATCTTCTAATATTGGCAAAAACCTATCATCTTGCACTGTTATTTCATATACCGTTTCCGCATACAAATTCACAGGAACGCCAACGGTAGAATTTACTTTTGCATAGTAAGTTAATTCTTCTGTTTTAAAATCTGATATCTTAAAAGTTACAGGTAGGTCTATAATTCCCGGCTGATAATCAGGGCATTTCAGATAAAAATTTATAGTTACTACAGCGGGTATGTCCCCCCCGAATTTGCAATCAACAATCTGCGGTTAAACATTAGCTTGTCAACTCCGTTTCAGTAAAGCTAAAATTTAATAAATTCTGCGGGTATAAATTGCCTACTTGTGCGCCGGGCTTTATTGCTACAATAAAAAACAAACAGCTATTTACAGAGGTTATTTTATTTGTAGAATTTATAGTAAGAGGATTGTTTGGCGATATCGCAGCGTATATATTACTTCCGTTTAAAGCCTGCAAGAGTGCTGTTTTATCTTGAAACAATACTGGTCTAACTTGGCTTTGCTGTGTTCCTATCGCGGATATAATAATCGTACTGGACTGATACCCCGCTATTAATGTTCCGCTAGATATTTCAAAGCCTGCCTCTGTTCTTAAATATAACGGGAATCCGATTAAAGGGCAAAAATTCGCAACACCTACTGTTGAGGTTGGGTACGAGATGATATCTGTAAATGTATTTACGGTGCCTAAACTAAAAGGACTGCTTATGTCGACTTCTTCACCGTCCGCTGCTCCTATAGTGCCACCAGTGTACCAGTGTAAATGATTTGCCATTTTTTACACTTCCTTTCTATTCTATACTATGAATTAAATCTATAACATAGGCATAAATTTTTATAGACGTATCTACAGTAGCCCCGTCACTTGCTGTTGCGTAAAAAGTAAAGGTTAATTCTTGATTGACATCCGAAACTGTTTTTAATACGGTTTCAAAATACCCCCCTGTTAAACCTATCGTTTGCGTAATTGAGTTGTTGAATGAAGTTATACGGCATTTAGTAAATTTATCGGCATTAGCTCCAACTAAAACCTGTCTATAACTTTCTCCCGCGTCTGCTCTGATATACACCTTAACGCTTTTGCTTGCTGCCGTGCTACCCGACGGGAAAAGCCCTGTAGCTGTGATAGGATTTATTGATGTAACTTCTGTACCGTCTTTTTGCCCTGTTGTCCCGTCTATATAGAATCTAATCATTTTCCAGCTCTCTTTCTACCTTTTTTATCGCACAATCAATAATGTTTTTTAAATCAATAAATATATTTGTGTTGCAGTCAGGTGCGCAAGACATTTCTACCTCTATCGCTGTCATACATTCATTTAACAGCTTTTCTATGACTTTTTTGTCATAAGTTATACTTAATGCCGTTTTTCTAAATTCTTGGCAGTATATATCTAGCTTGCCTGTTATTTCTTTATCATTGTCAGGAATATCGATTTTTATCGCCTTAATATAAGCGTTGCCGCTTAACATCAACAGTTCATCCTCACATTTTAGTATAATCATTTTATCAGCTCCTACCCCTCTGTTAATACTGTTTCAACATATTTTAGCAAAAATCTATTTAATACGGTTTGTCCGAATTCTGCACCTTCCGGAATATTCGAACGTACATAGAATAATGTGTTTGTATCTCCTATATTTGCGAATTCTAACTTTTGACCCCACGTGTTCCCGTCCTTAGATATCTGTAACCATTCAGGATTACTGCCGATAATAGAAAGCGAAACGTTATAAACATTAGTCGTTAACGCCGCCCGCAGCGCATAAGGCACGACGTTGCCTAACTCGCCTTTTTCCCCTGTGTACTTCAAGATATCGCCTGTAGTGATTAGTGTTCCGTTTGTTCCGCCGGATGTAACACTGCCGTTATAAATGCTTAATTGCGCCATAAATAAGCCCCCTTTTATTTTTTATTTAACTATGTTATAATTTTAGCGTAGCATAGTCGTAAGCCCTTATATTTTTTCATTCAACAAACCTCTGCAAAATTAGCAATCGGCAACGGTTGCTTTTTTTGCGTCCGGCTGCTATAATGTAGACATTCACAGTCAGCGGTGATTGCTGGTAACTAAAAGGGTCACAGAAGCGCAAATGCAACGCACATTTGCGTTTTTCTGTTTTATATGATAAAATAAATCCGGTACATATCAGGTTTATCTCCCCAACGATAAAGCTGGTAGTAAAAAAGCCCTGCGGGGCTTTTTTATTTTTGTTTACATTATACCATATATGCGCTATAATAAATATGGTACAAAATTAAACCGCCTTTTTATCATGTGACGCAAAACAAGTTAAAAAGCAGCAGACAAAAGCAAAGTTAACGCTTTGCTTTTTCTGTTTTTATGCTATAATATTTATGTGGCGTCAGCTCTCCTGTTGAATTAAAATAAAAGAAGCAATCATAAAAGGTTGCTTTTTTTGCGCCTTGTTGCTATAATTAAATATGCAGAAGCTGCCCCTTCTCGCAATCCTTTTTAAACAAAAAACACCCTGCTTTTTAGCAGGGTGTTTTTTTACTTCGTCATTTGCCCCAATCCTGCGCCGATAATTAAAAAAACAACGCAGAAAAAGACGAAATTCATAATTAAGCCGTTTTCTTTTAGAACACTAAAAAACTTATCCATGATATACCCCCTCTCTTGAACGCTGTTTAGGTTACAGCGTTTTATTTTTGCTTGTATATAGTAATTGTCCTAAAAGTATTTTGAAGCGATTATAAGGCAAATATGTGCGTCATTCTTTTCCTGTTGACCCAAAACCGCCCTTGCGGACTTCGTTTGTATCGTCGCTGTCGCATACAGCATATTTAACAAAAATGCCTTGCATAATTCGTTCACCTTTTTTAAAGCTCACGATTTCATCACTGTTATTTTGTAGGCAAATGCCTATATTGCCGTCGTTGTCGGGATTAGAAAAATAATCGGCGTCAATAATTCCTGTCCCATTCGCTAGTGTTACATGCTGTTTAATGCCTATTGAGCTGCGAATATATAGCATTAATACTTCATCATCAGGCATAGACGCTTTAACGTTGGTGGGAATAATAGCCGATATGCTGCGGGGATTTAAGCGCACATCACAGGGCAGAACGAAATCATAACCTGCGCTTTTTGCTGTTTTCCTTTTTGGCAGCACTGTATCGGCAGGGGCGTTTTTTACAGGATAAAAATTGCGGGAAACTTTTTCTTCTTCTAAAATTCCGAATTTTACCGGGGCTTCAAACTGACTAGAATGTTCCATGTTCTCACCTTTCAATATTTCATTTATTTTGTTTTGCAAAAATTTACTTGGATTATCTATGATGATTTTTTCACCATTTGTTAATCTATTGAACCTCTCCCGCTTATAGAAGCGAGAGATTCTTGAGAAGTTTGATATAAGGGCTAACGCCTGACGGCCTATCCCAAAGGAGTTAGTTGTCAGGATATCCTTATTCTCAAAGGGCTGTCCAAAAGCCCCTTACACAGTCCCTCGAAATCGAAGTTCTGCTTACTTTTACGGAGTATGTTGTATGCTCCATTCACATCTGCGTTAGCCACCCTTCCATCGGCGAACTGGTACAAGCCACGGTGGATACGCTTCCCACTGAACGTGCCAGTATACGGCTGTTCAGGATTATAGACAGGAATATCGTCCCAATCCAAGCAACTTGCTTGAGAAGTGTAAGATTCTTCCTGTTCGATATATCGCATACCGTAACGCTCGCAAAGTCCTTCCAGTGTTTCACGCAGATTACCAAAACTGATTTGCGTAAACTGCTGGTTGGTTATCCTACCCAGGTCGATACTACGTTTAAAGTCACCGTTATAACCACAAACGACGGTTCCGATACGGTGTTCAATACAGTAGTTGATGATATAGCGGGCAGCCTTGCGAAGGTAGTCCTGTGTACGATTGTTACGTTTTCTTGCTAAGGCATAGAGCATGTGCGTTTTTTTCTGTCTTTGTTTGTCGGCAATCCCCTGATAGTAGGCTTTCTGCTTGTTCCAATACTGGTTGATTGATTTAAGTTTACGCCCGTCCATGATGAACGCCGTCCCGGTGTTGGTCACACAAGTTGCCAGATTTTCAAGACCGATGTCGATAGCAAGAACATTGTCTGGTGAAACGTCTTGAGGCTCTTTCTCCTGAAGATAGCAATACTGGATTTTGAAGTATCTGCCATTATATACGGGACAGATACGGACTTCCTTGATGTTTTTTTCTTTCAGTCTTGTAGGGAAAGGTATTTTGATTTGCTTATGGCCATGCCGTTTAGAAAATCCTCGACTCATGGGAATCGTCAAGAATCCATCTTTTACGTTTATGGCGTTCGTGGAAAGAATCAGGTTGAACATGCCGCCTTTTTCTCGATAGTGAGGCATTTTGATATCCTTAAATCGATATTCTCCGGATTTTGCCTTCTTTATGAGGTTAAAGAATGACTTGAAACTGCGGTCAGCAACCTTCAAAATCTGCTGAGATACGCCAGCCTGCAACAGACCGTAGTTTTCGTTTTCTTTGCAGACATGATAATTTTCTTCGTATTTCAAGAACTTCTTCTCTTGGAAATAATATTGCCTGATGTTGTAGAGAGCTACGTTGTAGAGGTTGTTGCTGTATTGGCACATCTCCCGCAGCATTGCATATTCTTCTTTGGAAAGACTTCTGATGACATTTGATTGAGTAAGATACACATTTTTCACCTCCTTTTTATTATATGATTATTATATGGCAAGCAGTGATGATTTTCAAGATGAGTTATAGAGTCTTTATGCTTTTTACGAGCATTGACCCCACTCAAGCACCGCCATTCATCCCCCACCTAAGAGGTGGGAGTCTTCTGGCGGGAAGAGATATAAAAACTCACAACTTCAACTCCTTTGATATGTCACATAACTTTTCGCTGCTCCATAAGTGTAAGCATTTTTCATTTAGGTTTATATCTTTACTATCGACATCAAAGAAATGTATAACTTGTTCAGACGGCTCAAAGAATTTGTTTCTAATCTCGCAAATTTCTTCATACGTCGGTACTATTCTTCCTTTGCCGGGGGCTGACACTGAAATGTGTTGCAAACCATTACTTGACACAGAAGCACCGATATAAAAGTTGCGTCCTAGAATATCCATAAAGAAAAAGCCGTTATGCTCGTCGCCTATTTCTTCAGGAAAAAACGGGTGTACTATGCGATATTCATTATATGCGTTTAAATTTTTCATCTCATCGCGGGCAGGATACCCTGACCTCTTAGGTCGGGGAGGCATGCCCGCTCCCTCCTTTCAATAAAAAACAATAGATTTTCAGCAAAATAGTGCTATAATAATTTTGATGAAGTAATATACACTTTAGAAAGGCAGGTGAGAATATGTCCGACCTAACCAAAACGATAAAACTTCGCATACATGTTACTCCTGAACAGGAAGTATTGTTCCGTCAAATGACGGAACAATACCGTCAGGCTTGCAACTTCGTGTCTCAATACATCTTCGACAATCAGTTCGACTTGACTTACCAAAGCCTCAACAAGAAACTGTATAGTAGCCTTCGTGGCTTGTTCGGCTTGAAGTCTCAATTAACCCAGTCTTCTATCAAGACGACGATTGCCAGATACAAGACAGTCAAGCAACAGTTATTCCGAAAGCCTTATAGATACAAGGATGAGGATGGTAACTGGCAACGCATCCCTAAGGATTTGGAATGGCTCTGGAAACCCGTATTCTTTCGCCGGCCGCAGGCTGACTTAGTCCGCAACCGAGACTACAGTTTCGTGGATGACGGGCAAGTCCTGTCCATCAACACACTCGGCAAGAGAACCAAATGTACCTTTGAAAGCGAGCATTTCGCTGAATACCTTGATGGCTCCTATGACCTTGGTACTGCTAAACTGATTGAACTCAAAGGTTTGTGGTATCTCCATATTCCTATCACCAAAGCTGTTGAAGATTTTCAGAAGGAAAACGTTCGCCATGTTGTCGGTATCGACCGTGGACTTCGTTTCCTTACGGTTAGTTACGATGAACAAGGTAAAACTGAGTTTGTCTCTGGCAGAAAGATTGCCACTAAACGCCATAAATTCCAAGAAGTACGCAAGCAGCTTCAGTCCAAAGGTACAAAATCTGCAAAGCGTAGACTAAAAGCCATTTCCGGGCGAGAGAACCGTTGGATGTCTGATGTAAAACATCGGATTTCTAAGACACTCGTTGAGAAATACGGCAAAGATACACTGTTTGTACTTGAGGATTTGACCGGCGTCAGCTTCGAGGATTCTAGCCTTTCCAGAATTGCAAAGCAGAATTATGACCTGAGAAGCTGGAGTTTTTACCAGTTGGAACAGTTCTTAACTTACAAGGCTCACGAGAATCGTTCCGAGGTTCTGAAAGTGTCTGCAAGATACACTTCCCAGCGTTGTCCTAAATGCGGTACTATCCATAAAGAAAATCGTGACCATCACAGGCATCTGTATAGCTGTCAGTGCGGTTACAGGTCCAACGATGACCGTATCGGTGCAATGAATATCCAGCTCCTCGGCACGATGTGGATTTCTGGGGACAATAATCCTCGTTACGAAAGAATATCAACTACCTCGGAGTAAATCTCCTTGGTAAAGCGGGTGTCGTCAACCACCCGATAATGTAGGCGGATTTAGGGAGACATCTTTTAGATGTCGCTACTACCTATGCAGTTCCCGACTTACAAGCCGCCACTTCTATAAGTGGCGGTAGTTGACCTGTTATACCTTCTATCTCTGATGATTAAATCCATATCTAGGCTATCCAGCAGCTTTATTAAGTCGTTGATGTTTACAAATCCCCTTTTGAAACGGTCGTGTAATCCTGTTTCATTGATATTCATTTCTGCTGCAACTTCTTTTAAATACCTCTTGTCCCTGCGTACCAGCCTTTTGACCCATGCTTTAAACGCTACCGGGTCAGCTAATTTCTCGGCAGCGTTCCATTCTTTCAGTGTTGGTTTTTCAAACTTCACTTTATCACCTGCCTACTTTCTTTTTTCATTTCTTTCATTAAGGGTCTATTCATATGTTTCAACTCCTAGCGTTTCTGCATATGCTTTAGCGGCTTTTAATGTATCGAATGCCTTAATAAATGTATCGTTGTCATATAGTTCCCAGCCATTTTTGGGGACTTTAAAACTCCTATTTTGTATCCATAAATTACTGTTACTACTATAATCGTGAGGAAAAAGAGTATGCGGCGTTCTGCCGTTGTACAAATACTTTCTTTGCCATTTTAATTTTTTCATAATACTGCCCCTTTATTTTTGTTTTTTCTTACCTCTTGTCTATATTATAGCCCCCCTTAGTCCTATTGTCAAGTCTTTTTTAAAAAAATCGCAAAATAAAAAGCAGGGCAAACGCCCTGCTTACTGGTATTAATGGGGTAGTTTTTTATAACATTCTATGCACAGAAGCCCTTTTTCCTGCTGCCTTTTCCCGCATTGAGTGCATAGCCCGGCAGCTTTGAGTTTTTCCCGCCGCTGCTTTGCATATTCAAGCCGCTGCGCCTTGTGTGCGTGATAGTAGGCATAATAATACTTTTCGCACTCTTTACAATGCAGCTTGCCTGCTACAGCTTTACGCTTATAACATCTTGGACAGTATCCTTCCGCTTTCAATTCCTCACGGTAGGCTTTCGCCTTTTCTGCTTTATTCATTTCAATTCACTTCACTTTGTTTTTTCTTAATAATCTAAAACGTTTGGAGTTACGCCGTTTATGCTTGCAGAGTAGGACATTATAATCTGAATACTCGTAGTAATTGTACCTTCTATTGCATCTCCTGCATATGAACTTACCCATTGCTTAAAATCAGAAGAACTATTATACCTGTATACTTGTACCTCCCAATATTCAGGTTCGGGTATACTTCCTTCTTCTACAGTAGTCCAACGCATATTATAAGTTTTACCGCCTGTTACACCAATATATCTAGGCAGATTAGGGTCAACAAATTCATTTACATAGGTATTTTCTGTTGCGATTTTTAAAACTTTCACACCTGCTGGGATAGTGATAGTAAAAGCATTTACAGTGCTACCCTTCCACAATACAGTTTCCTTTGTTGGCAGCAGGGGGGATAAAACAACATACTCTGTTTTATATTCGACGTTTGTGGGAATAATCCATTTCCCTGTAGCCGCATTATATCCTGCCGCCGTTATCGTATAAGATATTTCTGTTCCTGTCGGCACTCCATAGAAAACGGCTATTCCTTTATTATCAGTATTAGCTAGATTGCTTTCACCGTTGTAAGTCAGCTCCACTCTTGCTGACCGAACGTGACCGCCGTCGGGCGTGTCTACATGGATTTCAAGCACAGAATAAGTTTGCTGCTCCCCCCCTGAATCTATTAATAAACGCCTGTTGAACATAGTTATTATCCTCCTATCACGCTATACTTGCTGTTATAGGCAACTTTTCAATCTCTCTATTATATCCGCAATACAATACGTTGCAGGGAAACATAAATAAACCAGAACTAACGGCAGCTCGAAGAATATCATCATTAAAATAAACTAATCCGTTCGCTGTATCTAAATACTTTCCGTTATTTACATTGGTTAGCCGTAATGTCCCGCGTGCGTTACTAGCAAGGTCAGCCCAATTAAAGTAATCAACTCTATATTGCTGTCCTGCTGCCACGGCGACAACTTGCCGAAATAGTCGGCTATTTTTGGCATTCATTGTACTACGCGGATACCAGTATAACCCTAATCGCGTCACATTTTCGGGAATGGTAAATGTCGGCATATATTCCACACGATTTTGAGCGTTATATTGATTTCGTGACGGAACAAAACAAGCGGTAGGAACATCAACGGGAATAGGAATATCCCCCCCTGATGTGGCTTGAAGTAATCTTCTATTAAACATTTTATCACTTCCTTAAAATTCAGAATAAATCATATAGCAAATACCAATGATAGCCCACGTTATCGCACCCATAAATATCGCTTCCATATCAACGCCTACTTTTCTTTTGTCGCAGCGTTTTTCTCGCCATAACTGCCCATTCGTGTGATGACCAAACCAAACATGTCGGGCAAATATTTACATCAAGCCGCCCGTAAGTAAAGCTTTTGCAGGCGTCCGCTGAATATTCTTCATTGCATAGATTGCACTTAATTTTCCCGTTTTCCATTTCAAAACCTCTCTTAGTTTGTATGCTAAATTTGCTGGTATAAATGCGGTAAAATACGGTATTTTATCGTTAAATTATTTATGTAGATTAAATGTCAAAATGGCGTTTTTTGCTATCTCGTTTTTTTGAGATATCAAATTTACCCGTTTTTGACATTACATTTATTAATGGTAAATTATGGTTAGCCCTGTATTTTATTGTTGCATTGTTCAACTTGTGTTATCCACCTACAGTTATCAGGCGTATAATTTCCATTTACGTTAATTCTATCTAAAGTTAAATTGTTTTGATAGCCATGTGATAACGCCCATTCTCTGAATGGTATAAAATCCTTTTGCCATTCCTCACAAACTTTTATACCTCTGTTGAAATAGCACCCCGTTTTATCTTCTTCGGTACAGCGGCGGCGCATATTTTTCCAAGCTTCGTATAATCTTCGTGGGGTTCTGCCATGCTTGAAATTTCTCTCCCGTATCCGTTGCGAAGCGGCTTCACGGTTATAACATCCACAACTTTTTGTTGTGCCATTATTTAAGTTTTGTGATAATACCGCCCTAGTGTTCCCACAACTACATTTACATATCCACGCTATACGCCTACCTATTTTTATTCTTTCTAATGTTTCAAGTCGCCCAAAATGGTCGCCAGCGTTTATTGTTTGATATTTCATTTCGGCACTCCTGTATTGCTGTTTCCAGCTTCTACATTTCCGTGAACGTGGTCGGCAAAGCTAATACCTTTGATTGTCGCATTGTCGATAACATCAAGCCGCTGCTGCACGGTTGTGTTACCTGTAACGGTCAGATTGCCGTTTATGGTAGTGTTACTGTTAATGGTCGTCTGACTGGTGTTAACTATGACGTGCTGCGGGGCTGTGACGATAACATTGCCGTCAGGTAGAATCTGAATGTAGCAGGTCGGCTGCTGGTTTAAAAATCCACCAATAAAAAAGCCGTCTGAAATATCAAAGTTCCTAAAGCTGCCGGGCTGGACTGGTTCAGGTGTTCCGTTAACAACGTTGGATACGTCCCGCTGACAGAATACCGCAAGTCCAATATCACCCGGTACAGGGTCGCAAACTAATGCCGCTGCGCCGCCCTGTATTCTGCAATAGGGTAAATTATAAAGCGGGGCTGGATTTATGGCGTTGTTTTTGGCGTCTAGGGCAACTATTAAGGGCAGTACATCAACTCGCCCTGTGGGGCTTATTCCGTCGCTGTAAACAGCTTGGACTTTGCACGGCAACGCCGTATTTACCCTGCCATTCAAAAAGTTTTCGATAAAATACGCCACTTCGTTGCCTTGACTGTTACCAGTGAAAGGCGAACGAGTGCTTTCAACAGTTGGCGCCACTATTTGAGATTTTTTCAAAGTATCCATATCAGCTCTCCTGTACGTAAACGGCTTTGACTACGCTGTCCCACGCTCCCGCTGCCTGTGCGTTAAAACATTCTAGGTTATGCGTCAAGCTTGTAACTTTCCATACGCCTGTAGCTCGCGGAACAACGCTTTCCAGCTTTACTAACCCGCCTAGTGTTATAGTAGGGTCAAATTCGCATTTAAACTCTATACCGTCCTGCGTGAAAGACGGGTAGCCGATTAAACCAGTTCCCACCTTTATCAACACAGCGTTACCGCTGCGCGCTCCGTTTTTCGGAGTTATCACGACTTTGCTATCGTCAATATACAAGTCAATACCTAGTTGCTTTGCCAGCTTGTGCATTTTTTCTATCGGGCTGCCTGTAAAGGTTGTGTTTCTGACGCTTGCTGAAACGCCCTCGTTGATAAAGGTGTATCCCGCTTCTGTAGCGAATTGCTCGAACAGTTTCGCGGCGTCGGTAGTGCCTTGTACTGCGATTGGCGGCGTTGCCAGTAGCGCAGGATAAATACCCGCCGCTGCTTTGATATCAAAAGATATCTCCGGCGCACCGCTAAAGTTAGCGGCTGCCAGTGTAAACTCACCTTCAAAGACTGTCCCGACTATACCCGTATCGTCGCCAGCTTCAAGGCGAATAAAGTTCTTTTCTGACTGCTGTGGATAAAATGCTAACGTGCTTGCCGTTTCCATGACACTTAAAGGTAAACCGTATATACTGGCGGTTAAAGTGTTCTTGTCCTCGCCGCCCGGCTTCGAAATCGTCGCTTTAATGCGGTGATTTTCGATAATGATAGTATTGCTATTCGTATTCGGAAAAGTCCCGCTACGAAGCGTTATAGTCGCTCTAAGGGCTTTTATTGAAAAACTCATGCTACATCTCGCTTTCCTGCACGAAGCACAAGACAAAACGTGTTCCTAGCTCTTTATAGTCCGGCTGCGCTCCGTGTCCTTCTTTGTCCACAAATAGCAGATTTCCGCTGAAATTCAATTTAGGCTGCTGTAAGATCAACTCATTAGTTACACACAGCGCGCCTGTACATATCACTTCATCCTGTACGCTTAAATCACAATATAGGTTGTCATAACGCCAGTATAAGCGAATTTGGCAGATTTGACCGTCAAGCGTTACCGTGAATTGCTGATTAGGTATAGCGTTTAATGGTATCGTTTTATAAGTCATAATGTCCCCCTACAATCCCAAAACCTTTTTTATATCGTATGCTACACTACTGTTTTCGGAATCGTCCCCGTCGCTAGGATTAGTGTTGCCCCTGTCTACGGTTGAAGCGTCTGACGCGCTGGCGGCGTCGTCTGATGTTATTGGCTGCACATCAACATTTGTATACTGGCTTTTCTGCTGCCGAATCTCGACAAGATGAATGTTTACTACAAGGGTCGTTAATGCCTGCCCCTCGTTAAAAGCATAATCATATTTGTCTAGCGTCATGTTTTGGTGTTCTTTAAGCGGGGTTACAAATGATATTAATTCCGTTGTTGTCCGCAGACGTTCTAACACTGCAACAGCCTGTTGAAGTTCTCCCGGCGTTCCGTCTTTAGCAAGCGTTACTGTGATATCCATAGGGGCAGTAGTTTTATTGTAGGCAGCAAAGCTACCTTGTTCTAGGTAATCGTATGTAATATTAGCTTCCGCTTTTACTGTGCTGCCTAGATAGGTCGTAAATGTGGCTAGTGCTGTACCTGCGCTGGTGGCAAGTAGCCAGTTCTGCCACTCTTTACCGCTCCAATTCCATAATTTCGCCATTTTAAAGCCCCCTTATTTAATGCCGCTTGCATTCGTAAAGAATAGCCCGGATTTCTCGCTGATTGCTCCACCCATGTCGGCAGCTATGCCGCTTGCGTCCGTTGCTGCGGTATGGATATCAATTTTTCCTACATTGATTTCTTGATTGGTATTGCTACCTCCGCCGCCTGCTGCAATAGCCTGCAACGACGGTATCGGAGTATTAGCTTGTTCCCACCGTTCGGAAATGGTAGCTTTTATACTGCTCAATGAAGGAATTTTGTCTAAAATCTTCCCTATCCATTCCCACGCTGATTCGAGCGGGGATATTAAGTAGTCGTTAATAAACCCTGCAATGGCTTTGAACGCTGCGCCGCCTGCTGTAACAAGTAACGCCATTGCTGTTACGATTTTATAAAAGCCCATTAGGCAGAATAATAGGATTTGTTTCAATATCTCCCATGCTATTTGGGCTGCCTGTTTCAAGTAATCCCACGCCGTTTGTAGTGCCGCAAGGACTTCATCACCTGTTCCTAACATTTTCCATAAATCCTCAAAGGCACTCTTGCCGCCGTTGGCGTATACCCATAAATCTTCTAGGACTAATAGAAACGCTGCTATAAGCATTATAACCCACGTTATAGGATTAGCTAGTATGGCGGTGAATAAACTCCATAGGGCAGGCAGTAATAAGCCCGTAACAACGGCTACAATAGCGTATAACGCCATTGTTAATATATCGCCATGCTTCTGCATATAGGCGAATACATCCGTTAACGCTAGGGCGAATTGGGTCAGTGTAGGAGCAGCAAACCGCAGAATCGGCAAAAATACGAATCTAAAAGAACGGCTTAATTCTGTAATGCTGTCATTAAATTTGGCGGCTATAACAGTATCTTCTTTGGTGAAATAACCTAAATCCTTTTGACGTTTTATCAGATCATCTAACGCTTGCCGTCCGCCTTGCAGAAGTCCTATCGTACCCTCGTCAAGCTGTAAAGACGAAAGGATACCTTGACTTTCAAGCTTGCTCATACCTTCAACAGCTCCGGCTAAATCTCGCAAAACGTCAAATACATTGCGGACTTTTCCGCTGTCGTCTACTACTGCAACGCCCAGTTGCTCGAAGAATGGCAGGATACGGCTTTTACCTGTAACAGCGATACGGGCTAACTGTTTATTAAGTCCTTCGACGCTGTTAAACAATCCCCTGACGCTGCCGCCTGATAGTTCTGCCGCGTTGCCCCATGCGTATAAATCCGGCGCACTTGCGCCTATACGGTCTGCAACTTTACCGACGGCGTCAGCTTCTGCGGCAAGACTTTTAACTTGCGCTATAATTGCACCGAATGAAAAGAATGCGGCGGCGGCGGCTGTTCCTTTTTTCGTTAACTTGGAAGCAAAGCTTTCTGTTTTTTTGTCGGCTTCGTCTATTCCTTTGTTAAAGTCTGTGGGGTCTAGCCCTAGAGTTATCATAAAACTATCAATAACTGTAGCCATTTTTTAACCCCCTTTCGTGTTTTTTCGCATATATTCAGCCAACAAAAAGTCATTAGTATTTTTGTTAGCTAAAATCTCGCACATGTCTAATAAATCATCATAACTGTAAATTGTTTGTAACTCATGCAGTGTGGCAAGCCTTGCGGCGACTACGTTAGCAACAGAGGGCGTGACATTTACTGTTTTTTCGAGAAATGAATACCGCTGCTGCTCGGCGACAAGTCGGGCGTTTCGTTTGACTTGCCGCCTTTTAGAAAACTAGAAAAATTCACCTCAAAGGCTTTCTTTTTCAACGTCCATAGGCTACCTACTTCCTCAATAACTGCGTCTATTGTTTCCGGCATTAATTCTTGCTCTACACCGTCGGAAGTAATGAGCGAACAGCATTTAAGCAGCTCGTTGCCCAGCTCGGCAACTTCTTCCACGTTAACATTTCCTAAAGATTTAAAAACTTCATCAATGTTAACATCACGCCAGTTAATTTCGGAAATGCCTTTCCCTTCCGGCAGTCCGTTGAATGAATTTGCAATTCCGCCGTGAAGTGCCACGGCTGCAAGTTTAATGATAAACATCTCGAGTTTTGTTGCGGGCATTTGTCGCGCCTTAAATTTTAGCGTTCTTTCTGCGTCTTGTAGCGTAAATATGATTTCTTTTCTAGCCATTTTTTGCTCACTCCTTTTATAAGAATAGGCGATACTATGAATATCGCCTATTAGTTAACTATATTATATTAGCTTCTCGTTTCAAAAGCAAACGCTGCTGTAACGGGGTCAAGCACCTGTTTAAGTGCTGGGAAGTCTTTAGCGTTAGTTAATACGCCATTCGAGAACATGAACGAAGTTGAAATGCTCGGAATGTTTATTGCTAAACCTAGCCGAACGATTTTTTTCTGTGTTTCCATGTATTTAGCCAACGCCCTGATATAAGTTAAAGACGGGCTATTTGCTTCAAAGGTAAAGTGTATAATATGCGGTTGCGGTGTCCAGCCTGCCGCCATATGTCCGTCAACGCCCATACGAACGATACTGATTTGTCGCTCGTCTTGGTCTACAGCTTGGTCGGTAGCGTAGTTTTGCAACAGAACACCTGCCGGGAACAGTTCTTCAATCGTTAAGAAACATTTTGCATTTGCTGATGTAATATCCATTTATAGCACACCCCCTTTTTATAACACTACGGTCAGCGGAACGACTAATCTGTTAACGCTGCCGCCATACGTGTACCAAACATTTATAATCGGGCTATCACGGTTAACCCTTGCTGCTGCGCCGGGGTCTAACACTTGGATATAATAGCCATTGGTGTAAAGCTCTGTAGAGATATCTTCCCCTGCTTCCGCATAAAGCTGCGCTTTTTGGCTTTCACTTAATTCGACGCCTGTATCAATAACGCCGTTATTCAACGCCCTAGTAATTGGGTCGTTCAGCCATGCACGAATTTGCGTGTACCCAATCTCGTTATAAGGTGTCCTACCGATTGACGTCAAGCCGTTTGCAAGTGAGATTTGCATAACATTTTTAAGCCATATCATGTTGATATACGTATCAACGAATCCGTAGTTGCCGCTAAACATTTTTGCGTCATAATAGAACGAAAAATCAGTGCTGCGGGCGGCGTAACGTCCATAGAAGTTAACGTTGTTAGCCAGCAACGCTGTTGCGCTGTCGTCGTCCGTTACAGACGCCGCAAGTCCTGTTTGCTTACGGAACGCATAACTTACAACACTGTTCGCCCTGTTCCAGTCAATAGAAGCTGCTGTAGCCATGACAAGCGTAGCAGTGTATACGTCAGGCGCATAGTTCATGCAAAGTCCTTCGTAGTCCGCTTCTTTCAGCGTGGTTACAAGTGTTCCCTCGCCGCTGGTTTTCAGGGCATTAGAAGATTGCCACGGAACGTACAAGAATTCAATCGGGTTACTGTTGTTCCATTCTGCAAACTGCCGAATTTCTACATCTGTAGCTTCTTTCAGTGTGGTAAAGCTTACCCAGTTAGTCGATTGATTTACAACAGATTGCATATTAGCGGCAGGCGTCAAAGCGTCGCTGCCGTCGGATACCAGCGCGCCAGTTGCAGCAGTTAAGCCTAATGCGCTTGCGGTATCTGTGCCGAGTGCATCAACGGTCAAGCCGTCTGTGGCTACTGATACCGCGCTATCTGCGCCTGTTGTTTTGCTGGTAATGGTAAAGCTTTCACTGTTGCTATTGTAAACAACGGTCGTTCCGGTAACCTTAGCGGCGATTGCTGCGGCTACGTCGCTAGGCGTTGTAGCTACGCTAAAATCTAATCCGGTAACAGTGATAGGGCTGCCGTCTACGGAGATAGTAAAGCCGCCAGCAGTGATTTTTTTAAGGCTGGTCAGTGATAACGCTTCTGCGCCGAACAGCTTTCCTGCGATTGCCTTAGATACCCTTTTTGCAAAATAAAGAATATTAGGCTTTTTAAAACTGTTATCGTAAGACTGGAAGTAATGACTAGCCGCAAGATATTCTACGCTGTCCAGCCCGTAGTATTCGCCTACAGCATCTTTGCTTGCATATGCTTTAAGCGTCGGGAATGGTGTTAATTCGTTTTCGCTTAAATACAAACCAGCGATTTCAAGCTCTTGGCTACCCGCTTTAATTACGCGCGGATTAATTTCAACGATTTTTGAAATAGGTATTGCCATTTTTTATAGACCCCCTTTTTCTGGTTTATGATGTACGTCAACATTTTCTAACCGCGTTATCGCGATTTTATCAAAGTATTCTGTCTGGTATTCGTATACTGTCCAAAACGCTAAATGAAGCGGCAAGCGGTATCTGTTGATATATTGATTTGTGTCATCAGTATATGGTAAAAACTGCATATTTTCGCAGTACAATAAAGCTATATTGTATTTCTTTTTGAAAAAGTCAACCGCAATATCAGAATGCCCCAGCGTTTCAAAATATTCAGCCCGCTGCAATGCTCGTTGATAATCGGCGTCACAAAAATCGACGTTAACGACATATTCACGGTAAGAACGTGTTTCCGTTGTGCCTGCTTCCGTTACAATCTGTTCCCCGACATTCGTACCGATCCGGCGGGTACTGGCAAGAAAAAATACCACGTGTTCTCGTGTCTTTGGCAGTGCCGAGTTGTTCTGCTGCCCTAAATAAATTTGTTCAGCAGTTAACGGCGGTTGCATATAAGCCCGCAAATAGGCTTCTACAGCTACGTTAATTTCTCCATGCTCCAATTTACTTCACCGCCTTTCTTCCGACGCTTGTAAGGTTGTTTCCTTCGTCGTCAGGCTGATTGGTAAAGTCGGGATACGGCGGCACTTGCAAAGTTACTTCACAGTTAGCCCAGCCAACATTAGACCAGTCCTCAAACATTGCTGTGATTTTCCAAAATTCACCGGGCTTGCGCTCGATATAGTCGCCTGTGCGTAAGATTGGAACTCGTGCAATGCCCTCAATAGGTCTATTGTTATCGCTGGCAAGAAATATCTGTTCTGTATGCGCCGTGCTGTTGATGTTTTCGAGATGTTGCAAACGATTAGCTTCGTTTGGTTGAAACTGCACGTTTACAGTTGCAGGGCTAAAAAAAAGCGGTGTAACAATGCCGCTGATATTTTTTTGCCCGGCTGACTGATACAAGATAACTTGTTCGTCAGGATTTATGGCAGTTATAGCACTTCTAACCACCATGTGCAAATTAATTCCGTTCATCTGTTACACCCTCTTTATTTAACTTTTACGTTATTTGTGACTGCATTTATCATGGTAGACGTATCAATCAAAGCTCGGTAAGGGTCAGTTGCTACGGCGTTTTTGCCGCTTTGTGCTTTGCGCTGTTTCATGCGGATAGTGGCAGGGCTATTCGGGCGCGGGTCGTTCCACTCCCATTTTTTTATAGTATCCTGTATATCCGCTTTCATTTCTTTTGATACAGCAGTGTAAGCATTTAAAAGCGCGCCATTCTGCGCCGACTTACCTTTTAACAGGGCAGTAAGTTGCTTGCTCCATTTGTTTTGTTGTTCATCTACAGTCCTTTGCATAAAGGGGCGTTCAGGAACGCCACCAATGCCCTTGTTTTGGATATAGGCAACATAAGCAACATTTATCCCGCTTGGATAAGTTGCGTCCGCTGTAAAGCCCGCCTGTGCTTCCGGCGTTTGCCTTACTAGGTTTCGCAACTTCTTTTTCCAGTTGCCGGATGTCCCTGTTCCGTTACCTGTAACAAGCTTGACTTTTAAACGCATAATAACGCCCGCCTGCTCTGTACTTTGCCGTGAGTGTCCAAAAAAGCATACCGCATTGTGTCTGGTTATACCAGTTAAGCGACATTGGTAGGGTATAGCTTGTTGATACCTTTCCCTGTGTCGCGCCGCTCAAAACGCCTACAACAAACGCTCCGCGCTGCTGTAGCTCGCTTATATGGCAAGTGAGCAGGTAAAGCAGCGTTTTACGTTCGTCAAGGTCTTTTACGGCTGAATTCACTGAATTATTTAAAGCCAGTGTTGCTATTTTGAAATTATTTTCAAGTACAACATCATCTACACCCGCTAACTGCGGATACAGCTTTTTAAATTCTTCCGGGTCGAATATAACGATATTGTTATCATCAGCCATTTTTACGCCCCCCTTACTTAAAAGGGGTTGTTGAAGCAATAACCTTTTTCGGGTCAAGTGGCTCGTTCCCGTTACGCAACTCTTTGCGTTCGTGGATTGCGCTTTTTGTAAAGCGGGTATCTCCGGTTGATGCAAAAATCAAACCGTTAATAATTCTAGGGTCTGATTTATGCTGTTTTTTAATCAATTCCCACATGTCAGAGGGAACGCCGAAAGTCATACCAAACGCGCCGCCGATTGGGTTTTTACCCATTTCAAGCCCCGCAAGATGTTTGTTGTTGCCGTTAAATTTAACCTCGGCAAGACTACCGTTTGGCAGTCTTACAGCAAAAATCACGTCTTGATAAGAATTGCAGCATACCGTAACAGTGTCAGCTTGTTTGGTCGGGGAAGCTTGAACAGGTTGTTTGGCGTTAACTTTTTCAACTTCCTTTTCCTCTACCTCGCTGACTTCGTCGCTTTCGTTGGGGTCATAAGTAACGGGCTTTTCTTCCTCAATCACTTCTACCCCTGTCGGCTCGACTTCCTGCGGCAGTAAGGCTTCTGTATTCTTATCATCAACGATTGTTACAACTTCATCTTGTTTTACTTTTTTTGGTCTAGCCATGTAGCAGCACTCCTTTTTTATTAGTTACTGTAAATTAAACGCCTGTCATTGTGCCGATTGCAAACGGTCTATAAATGATAGTGCCGTAAGAAGAACCGACGAATTTTTGATGGAAACTGGAGCTTTCCGGAATTAAGCGCATAGCACGGAACTTTTCGCTAAATCCGATTTGAGCGGTCGGCAGTCCTTCGATTGTCGGAGCGACAAGGAGAATGGAAGTGCCGCCAGTTGCGGTAGCCAGTTCAGGCAATGCAACGAAACGGATTTTCGGGAAGTAGGTTTCCAACATCTGACGTGCAGAGATATTGAAGTCAGTTGCTCTACCAAGTTGTACCTGTGTAGCAGGCGAGGTAGCAAGCACAAGTTCGGTATTAGCGTCAATGTGTCCTGCGCCGCGGTCAGCCATTTTGCCGAACAGATACAGTACATCTTCGTAAATTTCTTTAGTGGATTTTTCAGCCCACAGAGTTTTGAATGCTGCATTTGGCAGCGGACTAACAGAAGCAGGTAAATTCGGGTCGTTGAGCAAACCGTAAATTTCCAAGCCTGCTACGCCATACAATGCGAATTTGTTGCTTGCAATATCAATTACAGTAGCAGCAGCACGTTGTTTATCTGCTGCCAGTTGCAAACGTGCGCGGCTTGCGACGTCGACTTCTCTATCGCCATAACGGATGTTAGTTTGATAGATGTATTGAGTTCTTACCGGAAAAGTCGGGTTTACATCAGACGCACCGCCTTGACCGTAGTCGGTGTAAGCTTCAACCTCGCCTGTGATTTCAGAAGTTTGGAAACGTGCATAAGAGGTTGTCCAGTCACCTTTTTTAGCTTCCCCGAAAATCTCCCTTGCGCCACGGGTAGCGGTCAGGATAGGAATTACCATAGGGTCAATATAAGATGTAAATTCAACAGGAATACCGCTGTTTGCTGCTGTAACCATAGCAGCGTCGTTCGCTAACTGGTCAATGCTATCGTTTGCCAAAATGCCACGGATAGGCGCGCCAGTATCAAAAATGATACCGTATTGTTTCATCACGTCAAGCTGCTCTTGCAAGCCTAATTGATTTTCAAACATTTGTCTTTTCCCCTTTCATTAAGCCCAGTTGCTGATTACGATAATATCGCCTGCAGCACCGCCGCCGTTAATATTTACTACTTTATAATCAGTTTCTACTGCACCTTCTACGGTGCCGCCTGCCGTGCCAGTTTTAATAGTACCGTCTGCAAGCACTGCAAAAACGCTTTGCCCTACGGTGGCATCCGTCCCGGTAACAACAGCAAAGTCACCTTTGACTGCTACGGATACGGGAAAGCCTTTAGGAACAGTGTTAGAAGCTGATTCGTTATAACCCAGCGGGTTAGTGATTTCACGCACTGCAAAGCCCAGCGGCGCCCCTGTGCCTGTGGATTTTACAAAAGCGTCGTTATTTTTTACGGTTGTCGCCCATACGAAACCGCCAATAGTTACGGTGTCGGCTGCGCAATAGCCTTTTTGAGTGCTTACTAAAGGATTGGTACTCATATGTTGACCGGGTACACCAATAGCAGGCAGGATGTTTACTTGTCCTTGAAATTCGTTAGCCATTTTTCTTTGCTCCCTTCTTATCGAATAGTGATGTTTTTCAGATTTTTCATGTATTCAGGAGTTTTTTCACTGGATACGCTGAATTTCTTGATTGCTTCGTCGTTAGCGTGGGTTACGTCAAAACGTTGTTTTTGCAACACGTCAACCATAGCTTTGTAAGATTCTTTGGGATATTTAGAAGTATCAATGCCTTTAGCTTGCAAGGCTCTTGCGTAGATATCTTCTGCACTGTCATACGCCATAGCGTCGACGTTACCGAGTGCGAAAGCGCAAGCGTTAGCGGCAGCGTTAAGTTTTTTCACGCGTTCCATAACATTTTTTTCCGCTTCTGCTTTAGCATTAGCCAGCAATGCGGGAAGTGCGTCTTTAGCAAGGTATTTTTCCTCACCTTCGCGCTCGTGGTCGCGGTCAATCCGTTTCGGATTGTCTTTTTCGTAACGCTCGCCTGCTTTGATACCCATTTCAAAACCCGCTTTAAAAGCAGGGTCTTTCATGCGTTCTTCGAGTTCATCATCTTCGGCTTTTTCTTCCTTGTCCTCGTCTTTAGCTTTTTTTGCTAAATATTCTTCCATGCCTTTACGCTCATGTTCTTTATCGAGTTTTGCGCGTTCGGCTGGATTTTTTTCCAATTTCTCGCCTTTAGCTACGCCCTCGGCGTAAGTCAATTTTTTGTCCATACCTTCACCGCCTTTTAATTCTAACAGTTTCGCCTTAATAGTGTCTTTTTGTGCAGCTTCCAGCCCTGTAAAGAATTTATCTACAAGGTCGTCGATAGAAATATCTGCGTCCACATCCAAGCCAATTTCTCGGGGGTCGTAACCTTCTACCTGCGCTTCAACCACATTTACAGCCTTTTGCAAGTTAGCCAATACAACTTCCGCTGCTTCGATACCTAAATCAGCGTCTTTTGCAAAGATAACGCGCTGTAAGTCAGCTTTGCGGCGTTTAAAGCTTAAAATATCTTTTGAAAGATTTTTCATTTGTTTTTTTTCTCCCTTCGTTGTTTTTTCTATCTCAACAGGTAAACTGTCGGATACAACTACATCACTGCCAGCCCTACCTTGCGGTACAAGGGCAACGTGATTACCTCGAATATCTCTCATTACAAAATCATATTTTGCGCCCTGATATTCCCCTGCGGTCATATCGGGTGTATAACGGTAGCTGCAAGATATCTGCTTACAACTTCCGTCCTCGACGGATTTAATCGCCTTTTTATCGGTGATAGATAACGCATTTAATAAATACGGTTCTTCAAAGCGTGCCTCTGTTCCTGTGCTGCCTACCTGATATTCTTTAGGCGGCGCGTCGGCGGTATAGTCGTGGTGTCCCTGCATTAGCGGCAAGCCGTTAAATGTTGGGGCAGCTTTCGCTAATTCTTCCGGGTCACGCAGTCCATAGTAGACACGTTCGGGGTTTAAGCCTAAATCCTGCCAGTTCGGAATTTCACGCCCTAAATACGGGTTTACAGTCGCCTTACTGATTGGGCAGGCGTCAACGTGCATAAATCCGTTTTCGTCTATTCTGCGCGCTGTTATGGCGGCATCAAACGCTAAAATATTGTTTTCCCGTTCCATATGGTCAGCCCTTTCGTTTTAACTATTTTTATACAAAAGTCTTTATTTGTTATTTTGATTATATCACAGGTTAACTTGATTATTGCTCGTTAGTGAGTAATTCGGTGATATCAGGTCGAAAATCACACCTGCAATATGGCAGTTCTCCCGGTAAAACATTTCTGCCTACATCTTCGTCATAAAGCCCCTCGTCTAAATCAAATGTCTTTCCATTCATTGCAATGTGTGTTTTACGGCTGCTTTTCTCGCCGGGTATATGTATCCATATGCCTTTTTTTATGCCGATATCCTTCGTCTGCATAACGTTTAACGCCTGCGTTGCCTTGTTGGTTTGGTCTATGGCTATCAGTTCTGCCCGCCGTTCTGTAACCTTGTTAAGGTCTTTTATGTGCTGAAATATGCTTGCCATATCCCGCCCTTTAAGTGCGCTGTCAATTACAACATTGGTTAATTTATCAAAGTATTTAGGGGCAATACTCTTTATCAAATTTACGTTACTCGCTACCATTTCTTCAAGTAGCGGTTGATGTAAGGCACTAATGTGAAAATCTATCACAATGCCCGCTTTTTTTAGATTAGCCATAAGCCCCGCTTTAGTCTGTTTATCTATCTTACCGATAAACTTGCTGGCTATAGCGTCCAGTTCCTCGGCTTCCCATTCGCTTATATATCTGCCGAAACGCGCTTTTATAGCGTCAATAAGCTGCTGTAAGCGTCTGTTATCAAAATCAATGGGCGCGTCATTCGTTACCATTTCCGACGCTCTAAACAGCTTGTATTTTTCAAGCACAAACTTTAACGCTGCCTTTTCCATTTGTTTTATTAAGCGGCGTATCGAACGGGCGTATTCGTTCTGTATTCCGACGCTGGCAGGTATTCCCGGTATAGTTACCTGTTGCCGCCGTCGTCTGATTTTCGACGCCATACATTAGCCCCCTTTTGTAAGGTTTATGCGGAATTATTTGATATAACCCCGCATTTTTTCCCATTTTACTTATTTTTAATCAATTATTTCGTTTTTTTATTCAACTTCTTTTGGCGGCTTTTCATCTTGGCTCAAAACTTCCCGCTTTTCAGTTAATCCTAACAGTTCGCGTTCTTCCTCGCTTAATTCTTCCTCGGGTACGCTTTCTTCGTTGAGGTTATTAAAACCGCTTTTCGGATCAGCTTTCAGGCACTCCCTGCCCTCGTCAGGACTGATGACGCCATTAGATATATAAATCTGCTGCGTTTCAGCTTTGATTTTGTTTACAGTAGCTATGCTTTCTTCTTTTTCTTCTGATAATGGATTGAAGGTAAAAGTTATCTCGTTATCTATCTCGCCCCATTCCTGCACTTGTAGTACCTTTAAGACGTATTCTATCTGGTCGCGCAGTTGCTTTTCTTGCTGGCTGGCTATGTGGTCGTAGTGGTTATTTAAATCGCTTTCACCTGTATTAAATCCGGACGGCGTTAAGCCCCACATTTTTGTTACAGGCTCATTAAAGTAAGCCGCCACTATCTCCATTGCCTGACTTACTATATCCTTTACGCCAGCTAACGACGTTGATTTTATATCAATATCTTCCGATTCTTTATCTATCAGCATGACGCCATCATTACTGCGATACTGTACGAAGTTATTTACACGGTTATCAATCTGCGCCCAGTCACCGCCCGAAAAAATCTGCTCGTTAAGATTCGTTTTGAATACTGTTAAGCTGAATTTGGTCAATAACCTTGCTTCTGCTTCTCGGCACTCCGTAAAGTGCGCCACGGCGTCTAATACAATCTGTGCAAGCGGAATACCGAAAAAGTTATAAGCAGGTCGTAATATCGTCGGCAGCTCATTTTCCTGCACTGGCGGCAGGAAGCGGCTTGCGTCTACCGCTTTTCCCATTACAAACCAATATCGTGGCTTGAAGTAATATTCTTGCAGCGGGTCTGCTGCGTTGTATTGACCGGGGGAAAGGTTATACGGCTCTATAACTTTCAACCGTCGCAATTTTTTACCTCGTAATTCGTTCTTCGTTAAAATTAATGGATTTAGCAGGTTTTCACTGGCGGTGTCGATTCCGTCAAAGTCCATGTAGACTAAACTGCCGCCGTAGTATTTACTGATACTTACCGCTTTGCGTAGTGTCGGCAGCAGGTTTATCTTGGTTATTAATTCGTTAAGTCTGTCCAGCTTTGCCTGTTTATCGGTATCAGGGTCATTGTTGCCCTTTGTTGTTAGCGTTATACCCTTTTCTACCATTTCATCAGCAATCATCTCACAGCCTGCCCGAATAAGCCCGTTTTGCGCAAGCCCTGTTAAATAACCGTAGCCTAAAAACTGCGGATATGCGCTCATGCCCATTATAGAGATAGCATGATGTAGCAAAGAATGGCATTGACCTATAGCAGCGTCATTTGCTTTTTTGGTATCTGCGTCTACCTCTGATAGCGTAGCTGGCGCACCGTACATTGTTTTAATGTCGGCAAGGGTCGGCACTCTTGGCGTACCTTCTACCGGGTTAATAAGGTTTAATGCTTTCAATCTCGGGTCTTTTCTGATTCGTTCTTTGTTGTTGAAAGCCTGATTTTCGTTGCCGCTATTTTTTCGGGCGGTGGTCAGTGCTTTCTGTCGGATACGTTTCTGCGCGTTTTTGCTGTTGTTCATTTCTTTTCCCCCTATTTATCTGCGTTTTACTTTCATTGGCGGGTGACTGTTTTCTAATGCGTATCTAACGGCGTCTATAGTATGGTCGTTGCCGTCAGGGTAGTTTGCGATATAGTTACCGTTTCTATCCTTTTTTAGCTCGTATTGGGCGAATTCTCGTGCTGCATTCGGGCAGCGCATAGGGTCTATAACGATTTCTAACAAATCATCTGTTAAGTATTTATAGCCCCATTCTCTCGAGCCTTGCCCCTTTTTAGCCGGAATAACATTAATCCCATAGCTTTTTAGGCTCATTAATGTTTCATGCTGGATGTCGCTTACTATAAGCCTGTTGCGTGGATTTTCTTTTTTGATGTGTTCTGCTAACGTCCAGCTAGGGCAGCCACGGGCATAGTATTCATTGAAAATATATAGCTTGCGTGCTGCCGTATCTAGGTGCATAGTCATATACGCCATAGGGTCGATTGATACGCCTAAATCAAGCCCACGCTTAATATTATCGAAATGCGATATTTCTTCGTTCGTGATTGGTCGCAGTTTTAAGTTAGTGAATATCTCTCCGCCTGTTCCTGTGACTTCACCTAAATACTCATGTCTAAACCTGCGGGGCTGATATACTGCCATAACTGACGCTTCATAGAGGAATTGTTTCCCTACCCATTCGGGCGGGGCTTGCAGGTAGTTGCTTTTGTGTAACAGCTTATCGGGTCGAATTTTCAGGGCTTCGTTGTTCACCCAGCTTTGCATAGACGCAGGCGGGTTATATGAATAAAAGCACCAAAAACGCTCGCCGCCACGCAGCACTGATTGCAATACCTTTTCTATTTCTTCGATTCCCGAAAATTCTTCTAATTCTTCAAACCATGTTATAGCATAGTAACCTTTTTTTACTTTTACGGACTTGCGTTTCGTCGGGTCGTCCAGTCCCCAAAATAATATTTTCTGCCCGGTTTTTTTATATATAAACGACGGCGGCGACACTCTAGCTATGAAAAAATCATTTAGCCCCAGCTTTTCTATAGCCCATGCTATCTGTTCATAAACTGTTGTTTTTATTGTTAATCCAACTTTGCGGAAAACAATAACGTTTATAGTTGGGTCTAGCAGCATAAGCATGATGATAAATATACTTATAGCCGACGACTTCAACGAACCACGCCCACCGCTGAACCAATAATGCGTAAATTCGTGATTCATTACCTGATGATAAACTTTATAGAAAGCTTTGCCGATACAGTCAGTTAAATTAATCTTTGGCGGGGTCATTTATCTTTTTCGCTAAATCTTCAAAGTTCTGCGCTGCTTTTAGCGCGTCGTCGTAGGTCGGCAATTCACTTTCTTCTGCTGGCTGTTCGGCTGGTACATCAGCAACGATTGTCGGGGCTAAAGCTATAGCTAGAGAGTTTTCTCCAAAAAGCTTATGATATTTACCCATATTTTCGCTACCCGCTTTTATAAGCGTGTTTTCCATGATGTAACCGTCGGTATATATCTTTTCCATTTGCCCCGTTTCCTGATTCTTTTTAAGAACGTACTTTTTATATTCTATTGTTTCTTTGACCTTGCCCCGCATTTGGTCTGTGTAGCTGCGGATTACTTCTTTAACTTCTGCGATATCGTCTAATTCGTATTTTGCCCGCAATTCTTCTACATACTCCTGTACCCACGGACGAGAAAAAATCATGTATGCAGTGCGCCGGGCTGTTGTTTCTGCAAAGCCTGCGGCTTTCGCGGCTTTATAAAAATTAAAGCATTTTAAATATTCTCTTGCAAACTTTTTTTCACGGTCGTTCGCTACCCGTTTTTCGCCAGCTATGCGAACAACGGCAGGCCGTTTGCGTTTTGGATTAGCCATGTTACGCCCCCCCTTTTTTGTTTTCATTATAGCACAATCTTTTAAAAAACTATAATTTATCATGTTTACATGGTACAATAATATAAAACCATTAGGAGGAGCTATTATGACACAAAAATCTTATACAGAAGCTGAATTAATTGAGAGCTTTAATCTTCCCTGTGGTAGTATTCTTGACTTTTTCGACAAATACGAGTGTAAGCGCGTCGTTATCGGATATCCTTCTATATCACACGTTATTTACGGATACAACAATCCCGACTATCTGCCTGATATAGCGCATTTAATAGATTATGGCGTTGGAAAAACAGTAATCATAAGCAGTTACGAAACAGGCTCGCCAAGATATCAAGTCTATAACTTTCCTGATAGGCGGCAGGCTATTAATTTTGTGGATGAAGTGGAATATACGTTGTTTGTGCCTATTGATTGTATTTTAAATTTCATAACTCAAAAAATAGGCTTTTGGTCTTATAAGACTACAGTAAATATTCTTGACGATAACGAATATAATATTATTCTTGTAGTTGAAGGGCGCAGGATTGAGCTGACTGACGATAACTTTATGGATAGAGTTTTAATTACTCAAAAAACTCTGCTTATCGAAAATGATTCGATAACCCACGCTAAAAGCGCAGTGGAATATTACCGCAACATTTTTAAAATGTCCCGTCGCTTTGTTGCAGAGATAACAGGTATCCCGCTTAAAACGCTTAATGCTTTTAGTTCATCTCCTGACCGTTCAATCTTAAAAACGAATGCGCTCAACGTGTATAAGCTAGCGCAGTTATTCGGGGTAAGCATGGAGCAGCTTTTATTGACTGAATGCGAAATAAACCCTACTAGTAAGGCTTTTTTGGAAAGTAAAGAGGTTTAAGTATGAATATTGATAACGCATTATATGCCCTGAATATCGCGCCTGACGCCCGGCAGTTAACCGTTTTTATCGACGGTGAAGCAATTCCTCAAAGCCGACCCAAAATCGCCACACGGGGCAAAAATGGCGTTCCGTTGCCCCATGCTATCGCCTACTATAAAAACGCTTCCATTTACTATCGCCAGCAATGCGAATACTGTATTAAACAAGCTGTTCAAAAGTCAGGTATCTTTTTTAAAGATGTCGCCTTGTTTTGTGAGGTATATATTTTTTTACCTGTCCCTGCGTCAAAAAGTAAGAAGTTTAAAGCCGCTGTTGATGTCGGCGCAGAATTTCCAAAAGTCAAGCCGGACTGCGATAACCTTTTTAAAAATATCACAGACGCAGCCGAGGGCTTGGCATTCGATACAGATAGCCGCATTGTTTCTGTAAACATCCATAAGCGTTATACCAACGGCGCACCGTTTGCTGTACTGCGGCTTACAGAAGTCAACGAAGAAATAACAGTCCTGCCATCTTTTGTTAAATTGTATAGAGAAAGCAAAAAAAGCAGAGGTTAAAACCTCTGCTTTTTTATTTACTGTAAATTGATTCGCCATATAGATTTATTAAATACTTCCGGCAGTATTCTTTTACATCATTGCACTTTTTGCCGTGGTGCCGTTCTGTGTGGCAGTCTATACACAGAAGTACACCGTATTCTATTTGGTCGCTTTTTATCCCGTTATGTTCGTGATGAAACTTTTCGCCGGGGTCTACCCGATTACCGCAGTAAATACATTTATGCTGATCGCGCTGGTGTATCCTTTCATTTAGCTTTGCTAACTTCTGCCCTTTAAGTCGTATGATTTTCGTTTTGGGTATCGGATTCATTATGTTTCCTTTCTGTTATTCTATTTTTTTAGGTTTAATGGCAGTTATTTTCTTGTCTAATATTTCTGTCAGGCAATTTTCGCAAAGCATTTCTATGTACATATCATATTCTTCTATTGTCATCGGAAAACATTCTTTATTCGTTTTTCCGCATTTTTTGCAGGTCGCTAAACGCTTTTTATTTAAATCTACTAAAATTCCTAACGCCTGACAAGATTCATTGAAAAAATTTATTGCGTTTGCTTCTATTGCGTCTTTAGGATTTAAAGGATCTAAAACTTTTGACGTAGGCAAAAACAGAATACTGTTACATTTTCTGTATTTTTTTAAGCTATCTTTTTCCCTTTCTACACATATGAATTGAAAGCCGTCTATAAATTCGTTGTATTCAAAAATTAAGAAGTCGCCGGGGAATAAATTGTATTGATAGCCTTTATAGTTGAAAAACAGTTGGTTTGATTCTTCGGTAAAAGATGTTTTTATGCTACGTTCAACCTTTAGCATAGTGACTTCGTTTCTTATTTCTTCCGGTATATCCTCTATTGTTATATTAGTGTTTCCTTCCCATTGCCACGCATAAACTTCTGTTATCTCGTAGTATTTTTCGATTCCTGCCATTTTACATATCTCCCTGTTTTTCGATTTCATCTAATGTTTTTTGAATTTCTAAAAGCTCTTGATTTATTTTTGCACTTTGTCTTTTTAAAGCTTCCTCGCTCCACAGCTCACTCATTTTTTCATTTATTTTTAAAACAAAATCAGTATTACTCATTTCGGAAGGTTTTAATATTGCTGCCATGGCAGTAAGTTGTATTCTTGTATCTATTTTATTAATTTTTATTTCTTTTTCCAATAGTTTTAATTTAAGTTCTTGTATTTTTATAATTCTGTTTAATTGCTTTTTGTGTAGCATAAACTCTACTTCTGAAACAAACATTTTCTTTATACCTCGTAATTTTCTTTTATTTTTTTGACCTCTGAATTGAATTCTTCGACTAATACACTAGCCATAAGGTTTCCTCTAGCTACGCACCTGCAAAAACTTATAGGCTCTCCAAAAAATTTTCTGTGCTTGGCTCTTTCTTCTTCTGGTTGCGATTCTATAGCCTTTTGTAGATATTTTGCAAAATCACTTACCGTTACATCCGTAACTTTTGGTAAGAAAATATCTACATTGATATCTTTACCTTTTTGGATATTCGTTAATATTGTTATCTTTTTCTTTAATGCGTCGGAAACATAAAGCTGTGCAGCTAACTTAATGATATCTCTAGCATTCATTTTATTTGCTCCCTAAATTTAAAAGTGGCGATATTACGCCCCCGCAACGATACAAAAACCTCTTTAAATATTTCTTTGTTCTTTAGTCGGTATTCATAGCCTACCGACAAGCGAATTGTGATATTGCGCCGATAATATCCCCGTCGAATGCGGTAAAGTTTAGTGAAAAATCGCCCGTATTCAATCATTTTAGCACTTCTTCCGTGTCGATTCCTAAAATATCAAAAATAGCTTTCATTTGTGAATAAGTAATGTCGTCTACTTTTATACTGTTTCGGTAATATTTGCGCGCTTTAATCATAAATAAACCTGTTTCCGCTTCTTCCAGCGTTGCAAAAGCTTTGACGTCTAAAGATGATTCTACAGCTTCTCCATTTGTTTTTTTATATTTATCATAATCAGTATAAATATAAAGTATTCCAACTTTATTGACGGTTAATATTTCTATCTGCGGCTCTTTCAAGTATCCACGGTTTGAATTTAAAACAAATATTTTATCGCCGGACTTTACATCCTTTAATGATTTCAATTTAAAACACTCTCCCCTTTAAGCAGTATACTTCCTTTCGGGGGGGTAACTCCTGAAAACTCTTTTTTCATTTCTTTCACTGCTTCTAGTTGTAGTAATAAAATTTGTTCAATATCATAATCTGTTGCTTTTTCCATGCTCAAAAAGCCTGCAAGCAAAACACTTTGCAATTTCAAAAAGATTTCTTCTGCGTCGTCCGTTGTTCCTGTAGTCATAAAAGTACCCGTTTCACTCATAAATAAGCAGAGTTCATTTTTCATTAACGCTTCTTCTACTGTTTTTAGCATGTTTTCATCACTTACTTTCTTTTCCGTTACGTTTATATCTAGTTTGTTGTCCATTTTCTACCTCTTTCCGTCGCCATAATCTCTATATGGGCGTTTTTTATTTGTTTTAGATGCAATGTATTGCGCTGGTTATTTAAAATCGTTCAAGGCTGATCGTATCGTTTCATATAGTTAAATACTGACGTTTGTGGAAGTCCCAATGCGGCAGCAATCTTATATGAGCTGACGCCGTTATTTTTCATTTCAAAAATTTGATTATGAAACTTTTCCCAATCGTGCGGGCTGTTTGGGTGTGGTTTAAACGGCAGGCTTGCAATGTTTATATAATGTTCCCCTCTAACGCATTCTTTTAGGTCTAAAAACGGACAGTAAACAGTATCATTATGGCGGCGCAGGCGGTAACATTTTAGGCAATCAATCATTTTTCTAAACTCTTTTCTTTAGCTTCTTTTACTTGATTGCAGTATTCATCTATTTTTTCTTTGCTCAAATGCCTATTACCATACTGCTTATATCCCTTGATTTTTTCCAGCACCTCGAAGGGGTCATAGTAATACCGTGTGCGTCGCCCTGTATGGAATTTAAATATATTCGTGCAATCTTCCCGCAGTTCTTTTAGCAGCTTTCCATATTTCCAGCGTTCAATCGAACAGGCTAAAATAATTCGTCCAACACGGTAGCCGCTTATAAATCCTTTTGCCTTTGCTGCTTCAATGCTGATATTCTGCATTATTCATTCTCCTCTTTATTGATTTTTTTCTTTAACGATAATAAACAAGCATTGCAAAGCTGAATATTATAGGTTTCGTATCCGGCTACGCGGATAATAAAGCTGTTCCGGCTCGCCCCAATATAACCTTTTCCACACCCGTCGCAAACAAAATCTTTTTTCTTTTCTTTTTTTAATTTAATCACTTTATCACTCCCTTAAAATCTGCGAATAATATAAATATTTATCATAAAGGCTGCCAAAAATAATAATGTGCCTATTAAAATGCAGTTATCATTATATTCCTCGTCTTAACATTTCCTCATATTCTTCGGAAGTTCCAAGAGTGTATAAATCAAAATCAATACACAGTTGTTTTAAATTTTTTCTGTTGATAATTCTGTTTTCTGTAATCATGGTATCGCTCCCTTTATTTTTGTTTTTCCTTACCTCTTGTCTATATTATAGCCCCCCTTTATCCTATTGTCAAGTCTTTTTTAGATTGCAAGATAAAAAAGCAGGGCAAATACCCTGCTTTTTAGTATTATGAATTTAATTTTTGGCGTCGTCGCAAACTTACTTCATAGTTGTGTTTACGGATTTCTTTCAAGTGATACTCTGACGGCTCGAAGTACCTACAACGCGCATTTCTTGCGGAACGTGGTAAATTGCATTTTAAATTTTTAGTGCAATTTAAGCAATTCTTCGTTACATTCCAGTAAGTCAAAGCTTGCTTTTCTTTTTCTGCTTCCGCTTCTTCTTCCATACGCTTGTTGATTAGCTCGAACGCACTGCCTAAAGGATTATCTCTGCCCAGTAACCCCCCCATTTTACTCTCCGTCTTTTAATGTTGCTGTGTCTTGAGGCAGGCGCGCACTAATCAGCCCTGCAAGAATTTTTAATTCTTTATCTTCTAGGCTTTCAACCAATTTAACTAAATCCAATTTGTTATTTTCAAGCAAGCCTATAATATGCTGGTTAAGGCACTCTAATACATTGCTTTCACTGATTAAAAGTGAAGCGTCTTTGAATAAATTAGCCGCTTGTTTAGCCGCTTCCGGGCTGGCTGTTAATTTTTCTGACCCATTCTTTAATACAAAACCATAGGCGGCGTCTACCGTCGCTTCTGTGTATCGCTTATGTTCAGCTATAGCGTTTTTTGTTGTTTCAAACTGCTTTTGCTGCTCAACGGTGATTTTTACATAATACGGCTTTAATTCTTTTTCGGGCTTTAAATTTAGTGATTCTTCTGAAACTGTTGAATTTTTTTCTTTTAACGGTTTAATTTTGTCTGACATTTCGGCACTTCCTTTTTTTATTTTTTTATAATGCTATATGTTAAAGCGGCTGCCGCCACTACATATGCAGCATTTCGCTGCCTTTTAATGATTGCCAGTTTTTTCTTGCAGCTCTCTGAGTATGCTGTCAACAATTTGTTTGCTTCGTCTAATAGCTTCTCTGTCTGCTGTTTCTCGGATATCAAGCTCGTTAACTGCTGCGTTTTCCCTGTCAAGGATTCTGTTAAGTTCTTCGAGTTCTGTTCGGCTATCTCTAATTTGTTCTGTAACTTGCTTACTATCTCCGACATTTGATTGTAACGCGATAACAAGTCCCTGTAACTCTGCGATTTCTCGTTGCTGCTGCTCTCTAGCTGCGTTAATTCCTGCTGTAGCTGCTGCAAGTCGCTTGTCCATTTCGCCGCCTGCCCGGGCGTAATAGTAATAGGTTGCTCCTGCGCCCAGCACAAGCCCGGCACAGGCAGCAATAATAAGGCTAGTAATACTGCTTTTATTAAGTTCCACATATTTAACCCCCTTTTATTTTTTGGTAAATCCACCAAAATAAAGACGTGATTACTATTCCAATTATACCAGTAACAAGACTTATTACCAGCCCTTTTAATCCATTTTCTAAAAACATTTTTATAACTCCACTTTGCAAATTTTGAAATACCTCGGATATTCGCTTTCTTGTTCAGCTTTTTCGTTCCATAAATTCAATGTTTTTTGAGCTACAATAAGAATTGTTTCTAAATTTGATTCTGATGTCGTGCATTCTTCATTATTTAAGAATGTTACTTTTCTGATGATACTTGGCGGTAATGTCACGAACACAGGGAATTTAGTTTTTTCCCCAACTTCGTGAATATAAATCTTAATTCTTTTATCATTTACTATAAAAATCATAAGCAGCCTATCCTCTCTGATTTTATTTTTGTTTTTATGCTTCAAAAAATTCACGGGTGAATTTCTCGACAACTATCATAACTTTTTCGGCTTTTACGCTTTTAGCTGCTCTACGTGCTTCGCCTGCCGTTTCGTAACAGGTACTTCTGTCTATTGCGTTATTGATTGATAAATAATACTTGCATTCTACCATTCTTTGCATTTTTCATAACCCCTTTATTTTTTGATTTTTCCTTACCTCTTGTCTATATTATAGCCCCCCTTTATCCTATTGTCAAGTCTTTTTTAATTGCAAGATAAAAAAGCAGGGTATTTGCCCTGCTTTTTGACGTAAATGTTAAGTATTGTTTTTTATGGTACTACGGTTAAAACAACGTTGTTTCCTGCTGCGATAATCATTCTGCTTAATTCTTCGCCGTCGATATTCTGCATACGCAGACAGCCGTAAGTCGGTACCCAGCCTTGACGCCCTGCGAACGGATTAGGCAAGCCGCTGCCGCCGCCGTGAATATCTCTTGCTCGTGGGTCATGGGTAGTGATATAGAATGTGCCATAAGCTGCGCCATATGCGCCGTTAGTAACTTCTGCGCTTACGTTTGTATAAACGCCGTCCGGTAAGCTTCCACGGGGGTCGCCTGCTTCGTTGTAGCCCGGAACAAAATCGTCACGACATTCCCAATCACCAATGACATTATAGCTTTCATCCATTGCGAAAATGCGCTGTTTACTACGCTGAAACTGGATTTCTTTGACCATGTTTATCACTCCTTTTTACCATTTTAGCACGTTATTTCGTGGTAGGCAAAAATTTATTAACAACATAGTCAATAACCCTTTTTACTGCATTAGCAATATTGCTATATCCTAACTCTATTAGATTCTCGTTTATGCTGGACATTTCTACTACTAATATACATACTGTGATAATACCCGGCAAAAAGTCGTTTAAAATTAAATTTGTTGAAAATAATTTAATATTCGGAATTACTTGCCCAGCATAAAATGCAATGACTAAACTAGCATTGTAAACCAGCAATTTTTCTATAACCCTTGAAAGGGCGGCACTGTTTAAATAAGTCTTTTTCCATGTTTCGGCTTTAAAGCAGTAATACAAGGCTTTACGGAGTGAGATAAATTCAATAGGTATATCCGGCATCAAATTTTCATGTATATATTTTTTACTGATATATACGATTTTTAAAAATGTATCATAAAGCACTAATCCAAAAGCTAATATCACGACGTGCCAAAAGCCTTCTCCAAACGTCTTATATCCAAAAGTCCATATAGCCACAGCATATGCCCATACATCAATATTCGCAAACCTGTTAATTATATATTTAAGTTTTTCATATAAATTTGTCCACATAAAATACACCCCTTGTTTTTACTATATTATATCACAGTAAAAACAAGGGGTGTTCCCTTATTTCTTTTTAAAGTAATCGTCTATGCCGTGCGCCTGTACGCTGCTTATGTTTTCATAAAAATCAGGCTTTAAGCTATGTTTTTCAAGCCACTTCATAACGGCTGCTGTTAATGTTTTTTCTAGTTCGGAACAGGCTTCTTCTGATATATCTTCTAGTTTTAGCCAATCAGCAGCAGCAATTCCTGCTATCTCGTCAGCTTCAATCTTTAAGATATCCAATACTGTTTCTGATTTTAAAGCTGGCGTGTACAGCTTTGCAATCCCTGTATATACTACTAGACATCCTTTGTTGTGTTCGTCGTTCATAGCCGCCTGCATTGCTTCCTCACGGCTGTTAAAATCACCCTGCCATGTTTCCCTGTCAAAAGAATAGGCGTATAGCTGTGCTGTCTTTGTGGATTGCTTTTTTACTACCATTTTTTCACCTTCTTTACCTGGGCTACCAACGCTTTTATTTTACTTTGATTAAAATACTCTGCTCGGGATAAATTATCATAGTTTTTCCAGTGATTTAAATTCAGCAATGTATTCACTCCTTTATTTTGATTTTCCCTATAAAAAAGCAGGGCTTTTGCCCTGCTTTTTCAAAATTTAATTAATGTCGGATTATGTTTGAGCTTTCTCGAAACTTTACGTTTTATGGCAGCGTTTAAATCGTCGTCCCGTATCGGTAAAGTTATCAATAGCTGCGATAATGATATATATACATCTGCCATTTTTTCTACAATCTTACTGTATTGCGGCTCGCTTTTTACTAACTGTTCAACTAATTTAGTGCTAGAAATGCAGCAGCTTTCTATGATTTTTTCTTTCGTTGCAGCTTTAGCAATACATTCTATGCTCAATCTGTCTAATATCATAGCAGACGGTAGCACACGATTTTTATTTAAGGTTTGGTTTTCAAACATTTTTGTCCTCGCGTTGGGCTTCGTTCCATTTTCTAGTCGTTTCAAGAATTCCGTCACCATATGCGCCTGATATAGACTGTCCGCAGTTACATTCAAAGTAAAAGGATAGTCCCAGTTTTAATTTCGGCTGACTTTTGCATTTTTTACAAGCTGCAATTTTTAATTTTAAGCTGGCGTTTTTCTTTGCCATAACTATAAGCCCCTTTCTGTTTTTTCATCTAACGGAATACCCACATCAACTAACTGCTTGACGCCTTTCAATATGTGGTCTATAGAGTTTTTCCTCTTTTGAATTTTTAAAATGTATCCTACTAAATTCGCGCATACTACTGCTGCATGAAATTCGTCTAAATTTAAAAAACATTCGTCGCTGATTAAATCGCCTGACGCTTCCCGTGTTATTCCAACCACGACAACACTGTCGTTGTCTTTCGCTAATATCCGGGCTGCTTCTTGAGCGTTCATATTATCCCCCCTAAATCAATTCTAAAATAGCTTGTAATTCGACTTCTGTATTATATTTTTTTACGTCATCCTCAAGGCTAAAACGGTCTTTAAACCATAAAGTTAAAAAGCAACTCATTGTAAACAGGCGAATGAAAAACGCGCCATAATTTTTTAAATAAATCTGATGAAAACCAAACCAGCCGAAAAATGACCATAGATATAAAGCTCTATCGAAATCAATGCTTTTTTTTGCAACTTTCATCCTGAATTTTGTTTTCCCTGTTTCTGAAAGTTTTTCGTACTGGTCGTTAATAAATTCCTCTTTCGTTGAATAATCCATAGGTTGTAGCATAGTGTTTTACCCCTTTCTTTTTACAAAAATTCTGAAACTAATTCATACCCTTCGTGATTCTCGTTAAAGCATACCTTATTATTCAATTCTTTGGGTACGTCTTTTAATACGATACTTGCCCTAATGCCTAAATACCTTACTGCCGGGTTAACCTCTTTGAATACTCCTTTAGCTAGATTCCTAGCCTCACTGTAGTTGTAGGCAAAGGCTATAACTATTCCCAGCTCGGGAAACTCTTTGCTAGAACACTTGAAAGCCCTAACTTTTTCATACTGCTTTATCATGTTAGCCATTCTACAGTCCACCTAACCAGCCGCGCCATATAGGATATTCTATCAACACTTCGGCAAGTCCGGCACTTAATTTAACCGCAAAACTCACTAATCCAGCGGCGGCAGCAACTTTAATTATTGTTTTCCACTCAAACAAATTATCAACTCCTATCTTTACTTATATTATAGCCCCCCTCTGTTCTGTTTGTCAATAGGGTAATAAAAAATATAGTCCCTGTTAGAAGCTGGTAGGCAGAAAAACCCCTAACAGCACACAGTATTACTACTGTCTACTGAAAAGAGGTTTTTGCGATTGCGTCCCCGCCGTCGCTGTATAGTTGAATTGCTAGCCATTTCATAGCGTCCCCAACGTCCCACGCTCCATGACTTACCCCCGCGCACTCTGCGCCCGTTGCCGCCAGCCGTATATTTTATAGACTATGCCTGTCTAAAGGTATATACACCATACCAGAGTAGGTTGACCTCTGCCAACTTCCTCCCCGCATAAAGCCCACTACAGCTAAAGCGGCTAATAGTTTTTGCAATCAAAAAACTACTAGGGGCAACGACTTTATAAACTTGGCTCGTTGCAGCACCAACCATTTTTTATACACAGGTGGGGTTATTCTGTGTCATTCCTATAGAGGTAAGGAATTTTTTCTATATTTAGTTAAAATCTAGTGTCAGCATTTACTTTTTATATTGACATTACTTTAAAATTTAGATATAATTTCTATATAGGCGTAACAAAAGGGACTCATAACCTTTATAGGCTATAAGTTTAGGCGTTTACCCTGCTTTAGGTTATAAGGTTATAAGTTGATAATTAGTGTCAGCAACATTTTTATTGACATTGTTTCTTTTCTTACGTTTGCGTATGAGGTAGCAGCTCTGAAAAGAGTTGCTACTTTTTTATTTTAACCTCATTTTGATAAATTTGTCTAGTTGTGGATAATGTGGATAACTCTGTGTATAAACTATATATAGTATTTAAACAGGGTAATTAGCCTATAAAAACACAAGATATAGTAAAAATAAAAGTTGTAAAAATTTTTAGCTTGATTTTTTAAGCAATAGCGTTTATACTTTCCTTGTAATTACAAAATGCGTTAGGGGGGCAATGCTTGTTCTCGAACGAATCAAAAGCCGCTCCCCGATAGTTCCTAACGTCGTGAATAACAAGAACATCACAAGCGCATATTTTCTTTTTCAAAATAAGTATCCTTTCTGTATGATTTATTAAAAAAATCTTAGTAGGTTATCCCTAGAATGCAGCTATACATTCTAGGGATTTTTTCTTTTTATTTTTTTCAAAATTCACTTGACACCTTCTTGTATTCGCTTTATAATGAGAATAAAGGGGGGCTACAAATGAGGTTTGTGTTAATGGCGTTAGGGACTGGTGTTGTTGCCGCAACAGCGGTATTCGACACGTTTAGTCAGATATTAAATTTACTTTTTATCACGGTCAGCAATCAGCGACATTGCTTACTGAATTTACTTTACTTTATAAGCGCAGTTCTTGCGCTGCTGGTGATTTTGAAATGAGGGTCATATTAAATCCTTTAATGCCGAATAAAGACGGTTACTTGATGCCTGTAAAGCCGTCACAAGTCTATCATTGCGATAACATAAATCAATTCGTTACGCAGGTCGTTAAGGCAGGCTCACTCCATACTGAATATGTTGATTTATGCAGCATAGTCGGTTATTCACAAGAAAATACGGATGTTAAAACATTAGTCGAGATTTTGAAAGATTTGTTTTTTGATAAACATCTAGCTTTAACCGTGGATTTTGACGAATAAAAAAACGCCTGCACAAGACGCACAGACGTAAAAAAGGAGTAAGCCGCTACACCTCAATAATATAACTAAATGTGTACTTAATCAAATTAAAAGGATTACTAACGAGAAAGAAGGGCAAAGCTATGCAGATTAAATTCCCACTACTAAAGGCAGAAGATATAGAGATACGCGTTAACCGTATTATTAAGTGCTATGCCGAGAATGCACAAGGCGAACGTGTTGAATACTATAAAGCAGATTTACTGCTTTATAAAGACGCTCGTGTTGATATGTATTATCTTGATAGATATGTTGGAGCAGATAGCTGGCAAAGAACGCACAGGGCAGAAGGAAATGATTTCATCTGCGGAATATCAATCAAGGCGAATAATGGCGAGTGGATAACGAAAGAAGATGTAGGCGAATTATCCAACGTTTCAGCGAATAAGGGGCGCGCTTCCGACGCTTTTAAACGTGCTGCTACTAATTGGGGTATAGGGCGGGAATTATACAGTTCCCCCAAAATTCAGCTCATACTAAAAAAATATGAAACGTATATCAACAATCGAACGAAAAATGTAGCGTTAAGCAATGATGTTTCTTTTTTCGTTTCAGAAATTGAATATGACGAAGCAAAGCGTATCATTAAAGCTCTGGTGATTAAAGACGGCAACGGTAACTATCGTTTCGCCTACCCTGACGGCAAGCGCAACGAGATACAGAAACGAATTGAAGCAGCGCAGAAGGTCGGCGCATTAGTTGCCGCCAGCGTCGAAAAAGGCAAAGAAAAGCCTTTGCCTGAAATCATCCCAGTTAAGCGGGAACGGGCAGAGGAAGCACCGCCCGCTATTAAGCCAAAAAATACGCCGCCACCTAAAGACGACGATACACGGAATATGTGTATCATGTGCGGTGTCGGCATAAGCAAAGCCGTAGCAGCTATATCTAACCGTAAAGTTCAGCAGACAGTTTGTTTGCAATGTCGAGAAAAAATATTGAAAGGCAGGTATAAAAAGTGAATTTAAAAGGTATCATTTCAGGTGTCATTTGCGAAAAATGCGGGGCAGTAAAGCTGTTCCCATTTTCAACAAAAGGTCAGACAAAAATCAAAGCCCGGTCTTTAGGCTGGACTATTTCTAAACAAAAGCAAGTCGGTACTGAATGGCGTTCTGTCTGTAAATGTCCCGATTGCGTGAATAACGGTTAAGAAAAAGCCCCTAGCGTGTCACACAATCGACGCTAGGGGCTTTTAATTTTATCTTGCTTATGTTTCCTTGTGTTGATGATTTAAACGGCTTATAACTTAAATTTGACGTTCTCGCACTTTAAAACCTTTACATTCTACTATTGCCGCCGAATTTACTTTCTTATTGCTGACGCTGCTATTAATATACCGCCCTTTCACTGCTGACCACGCCAGCATATATTTATCAACAGCAGGTGTAACCTTCGTTGCTGCCTTTTTTGTAATCAGCCTTAATTTACTGTAGCGTCCTTCGTGTGCAGTGATAAAGCCGATATGCGGCGGTACTTCGTCGAGTAGCCCCAGCTTTTCAAGCTGCTTGAACGTGTCTGACGGCATAACGTAGTAGTTAACATCACCCACCAAGTTATGTCCGTTAGGGCTTTTAAAATCGCTTACAGTACTTTTTATCTCGAAACAAATAGTAATTAATTCAGTAGGTAAATCAAAAGTCTTAAAGGTCTTTATAACGTCGCCTCTGTAGTTCTTTTTTTTACAAGTTATATAATGTTCTTCCGGATTAGTTATACCGTAGGTTATAGGCGGCAGCAGAAAGCTTTCACAAACTTTTATACAATCTACCTTCCCAGCTTCACTCAATCCATTTTTAACAGCAATTTCATACGCGGTTAATATTCCGCGTGCTGTAGCAATTCTAACCCCGTCAATCTTTGACGGGGTATATTCTTTTAATGCCTTTTCTATTCTTAATACTATATCACTTTTCATTGTTTATATCCTTTTTTCTCCGTTTCCAATTCCAATGTTGCCCAAAAAGCACCATTACCTTTTACTATGCTTATGATCCGCCAACCGCTGCGCGCATAGTATCTGTTGATGAATTCTATCAATTTCTCGTGGCTTGGGTCGAATATTGACATATATTTTCTCATTTTGCACATCTCCTATATTTTTACCCGTGTAAAGTCAAATGGATTTTTATATGGATTTTTTAAACTGTATCCGCTAATTAATCCACCCTGATAACCAAAATTGTCAAGCCATTGCCCATTTTTTCTAAATCTTATGGCATCCTTGCAATTTGTGCTTCTTAAATAAATCGTCCCGCTTTTGGTAATTTTTAAAATTTTTTCTATTGTCTGCCTATCGCCAGCCATTGAATGATATTCTATAGTAACTTCATCACCGACTTTCAAGGTCGCTGCATATTTTTCTAAAGTCATATATTTACTTTTCATTTTTGCACCTCTTATATTTTTCCCATTCGTTAGGCGGCAAGCTATCTGTTATATCTTTATCTGCCCATTTTAAAAATTTTTCAGTAGATATTATTGGATATTTTGCCTTAAAAGTCACGCTAGGACTGTCGTACTGAATACTTTCTCCGAACGGTGATATATATAGTATCTCTCTATCATTGACATAACTACCGTCTAATCTATGGACGCCTCTAGGACGTTTAGCCCTATATACTCTACCTACTTTCAAATCTTCTATCTTCATTTTTCCTCGCTCCAATCTTTCGCGCACTCGTCACATAGTATCTCTACTTCGTCTAAAACTGTTGCTGTACCATTACGAACAACTTTCCCGCAGTTTGTGCAATTCAGCTCCCAGCCAT
>OOCB01000210.1_pt1 | contig 95244 bp, 104 predicted proteins | sample 1671351 | NCBI WGS metagenome assembly OOCB01 (sample SAMN06348148, study PRJEB24527) | human gut metagenome | biome: human gut; feature: ankylosing spondylitis patient; material: feces | host: Homo sapiens | place: China | collected 2015-10 | reverse complement strand
ATAATGATTATAAATAAGGATTAACTGAAACCATGAATCCGTACGATAAAAGTAAATTTCAATGAATATAAATCGGAGGTGCGACCTGCTATGGCAAGTAACCGGGACAAGTCCATTTCAGAACAGATCTTTCACATTAAAAATCAATTGGTTGAAAAAGGATATAAGTTAACACAACAACGGGAAGTTACTGTACGTGTATTGCTTGAACATGAAAAGGATCATTTTAGCGCAGAGGAAGTATTTCTGCTGGTTAAGGAGCAGTTCCCTGAGATTGGATTGGCTACCGTATACCGCACTCTCGAACTGCTGAGTGACCTTCAGGTCGTTGAAAAGATTAACTTTGGTGACGGCGCTGCGCGCTTTGATCTGCGAAGTACAGACGGTTCCCATCACCACCATCATTTGATCTGTACAGAATGTGGTAAAGTGGAAGAGATTATGGAAGATGGTCTGCTTCGTTTGGAACAACAAATCGAGCGTCAGTATGGCTTTGCTGTTACGGATCATCGTCTGGATTTCCAAGGAGTATGCAAAGAGTGCAGACAAAAGCATGTATTAAAGGAACAGGCAGCAGGATAATTCATTTCGGGAAGGTGCTCCCGAATCCAAAATCTGATATAATGAGTTTCAGAAGCAAGGGGCTTCCGTCGGCGGAATGCCCCTTTTTGCCGTCATGCGGACGGTGAAGGAGGAGAGATGGACGGATGAAGACACTGGTTATAGCGGAAAAACCCGACATGGGTCGAACCATTGCCGCCGTCATAGAACCAAAGGCCAAGAACAATCGCACGTATCTGGAGGGTGAACATTACATCATCACTTGGGCGATAGGGCATTTGCTTGGACTGGCTGAACCGGATGCCTATGATACAAAGTACAAACGCTGGAATATAGCGGACCTCCCGATCATACCCGATCAGTTCAAGATTGTACCCAATCCGAGGACTAAAGATCAGCTTAAAATGATTGGAGAACTGGCAAAACGGGCTTCAGCGATCGTTAATGCTTGCGATGCAGGGAGAGAAGGTCAGTACATCTTCGCCCTCATACAACAGCAATTGAAGCTGCGTCAGCCTGTAAAGCGTTTATGGATATCGGATTTGACGGCAGAGAGCATTAGACGTGGTTTTGATGGTCTGAAGGATGCCTCTGAATTTGAAAATCTGACCCATGCTGCTCGCGCCAGAAGTGAAGCCGATTGGCTGATCGGGATGAATGCCTCACGGGCGTTTACAACCCGCCATAATGCATTGTTGTCTGTAGGCCGTGTGCAGACGCCGGTACTCGCGCTAATCTACGATCGTGAAATCGAGATTGAAGCGTTCCAGTCACAGACCTTTTATGAAGTAGCCGCCTGGTTTCGGCAGGAAGGTGTTGAGTACCGGGGACTGCGTCAGGGAGATAAGTTGACCGATGCGGAGGCAGCAGAGGCCATTGCAGCCAGTGTGAAGGGCAAGACAGGGCAGATTACCAAATACGAAGCGAAGCAGACGAAGGAGTATCCGTATCGTTTGTATGACCTGACCCTTTTACAGCGTGAAGCCAATGCCAAGTTTGGATATGGTGCCAAAAAAACACTGGATATCGCACAGGCCTTGTATGAAAAACACAAGGTGATTTCGTATCCGCGGACAAACTCCAACTATGTTACAGAACAGAATATTGAAGGTATGCACAAAACACTAAACCTGCTTAAAAATGGTACCTATAGTGAGCTTGCGCAGGGGGCCAAGCCGGAGCTTGTTCATAAGAATAATAAAGGGGTATGTAATCCGAGCAGGGTTGAGGATCACCATGCGATCCTACCTACTTTGAAGCGACCAGGTACCTTATCCAAGGATGAGCAGAACATCTATGATTTGATTGTCAGACGTTTCTTGTCTCACTTTTATCCTCCGGCAGAGTATAAGCAACATACCGTGCTCACCGAAGTGGAGAAACATCAGTTTAAGACATCTGTCAAAGAGCTGTTGTCCCTCGGATGGAAAGTGGTTCTCGGTTCTGGAGATCAGGAACAGGGCGGTGCAGGCAAGAAGAAGACCAAGAAAAACGGCAATGAGGAAGAGGAAGCTGAAGAGTGGACGGACAAGGCTTTTAGTGTGCAACCTGAATTGCCTGTTCAATGCACGAAGAGTGAGTTCAAGGAGAAGGCGACCCAGCCTCCCAAGAGTTATACCGAGGGAACATTGCTGAAAGCGATGGAGAGTGCAGGCAAGCAGATCGAGAATGAAGAGCTACGAGATGCGATGAAAGATAGTGGCCTGGGTACTCCGGCTACACGTGCGGCTACAATTGAACGCCTCAAAAACGTAGGTTACATTACGCTGCAAGGGAAGAAAATGCAGTTAACGCTCAAAGGCAGAACAGCTATTGAGTTGATTCGTCGCGCGGGTGTAGATCTGTTAACTTCACCTGAGATGACCGGGCAATGGGAAAGAAGATTATATCAGATTTCCAAAGGTGAGGCGGGTCAGGACAAGTTCATGGAGAACGTCAAGAAATTCACCTTGTCCATCATTGAGAAAGTGCGTGTACAAGCTCCTGCTCCAGCAGATGCTTTTGGAGAAGATTCACGGGCAGGCAGGGGGAAAGGCAAGGGAGCCAGAACCCAGGCAGGCAATACAAGGACATCAGCCAAGACGGCTAGTGGCGGTTCAACTGTAAAAACGTCCCGTCAGACTTCGGCATCTTCATCGAGAGCCGGCAGTGGGAAAAATGCGACCACCAAGGCGCCGTCCTCAAGTGCGAGCCCATCGGGAGTGAGAGAGTTACTGGCACCTTGCCCCTCTCCTGGCTGCACGGGTCAGATTATAGAGGGCAAGAAGGGTTATGGATGCTCACGTTTCAAGGAAGGCTGTTCATTTGTGGTCTGGAAAGAGTATGCAGGCAAAAAAATTACCAGTACGATGTTAAAATCGCTGATTGAGAAGGGGAGTACACAAGTACTGTCGTTTAAACGAAAAGACGGGAGTACGGTGAAAGCACGTATTATTTTGCAGGACGTAGTAACAGGCAAATTATCTGGTGAGAAGCAGGATGCTTGATCTTAGTTAACAGTTAACATACAGCAAAAGGACCCTTATCCAAGGGTCCTTTTCTGTTGCTGCTGTTGTATATTTTCGTGTATGACTTTTGGTACCTCTTCCAGTGCAGTGATGGTATACATCGACGTTTCCGGATTAGGCTGAAGTTCTACGATGTTGTATTGCCATTCATTCGGTTGTTTGATATAAATGCTGTGAATTCCGGCTTTTACCGCAGGCATAATATCTGTGCGTAGTGAGTTGCCAATCATCCATGTTGCACGACGATCAAACGGACCATTAGACAGAATGCCTTCCAGTGCCTCGACGTTTTTGTGTTGTCGGATATAGATCCGATCATCAAAATAAGCCGAGAGTTTCATCTGATCAATCTTGCGCTGCTGAATCACGGTTTCGCCGCCGGTATATAAGTAGAGGGAATGTCCAGCACCTTTAAGGTTTTCAAGCGTTTCAACCATATGAGGGTAGGGTTCAACCTCCTGGTCGTACACACTCATGCCCAACTTGCTCAGATAAGACTCTTCTCTGGGAGAGGTTAATCTGGCGAACTTGCTGGAGAAATAATGATAGGTATCAATCAGGGATTGCGGGAAATGATGACTCGCAAAACCAAGCTTGTTCACTCCGGTTACATCGATCTCCAGCTGTTTTTCCCGAATCTCTTGTGTTGTCAGAGAATGTCCATCAAACCACTCTTGCATATTCTCAAAGAATTCTCCCAAAATCAGGTTGAAGTACTTGTTGCAATATACGAGTGTATCATCAAGGTCAAACAAAATATGTTGTTTCATTATTTTCATGATCTAACTCACTCCTTGTAGCCAGTAAATCCACAATGGTTCAACTAAATTAAATGCGAATATAGGATTCCAGGAACATATTTAATTCAGATACGCCATCCGGCCGAATACTGTATTTCTCTTTACGGTTACTTCCGAGCAGATGGGTCCGTAGCAGACCTGCGATGCGTAGCGCCATAACCTGATCTTTGACCGTGTCTTCGTCTTTACCCAATTCTTCACACATCTCAGCGAGAGACTTGGGTTCATCCGATACGTAACGAAGCAGGCGAAGTCTTTCGGGATCAGCTAGCGCATGGGTAAAACGTAAAAGACATGTTGGTGGCTGGTCTTCGTTCTCTTCAGGTGCATCTACGGGATACTGCATAATCATCATACCCTCATAGAAGCAGTACATATTAATAGGACGATTGTGCACCGTTGGGAAGAGGATGACTTCGTTCAGTCCCGGCATCGGTTCAACAAGAACGCCCGCTGTAGCATATTCAATAAGCAGTTCAGAGCCCATTTTATCAAGCAAAATGCGTTTTTCTTGGGCATCTTCTTCCAGCCACACACGCTGATCTTCGCTCATATTCTGACAGTAGTGTTCATCCCATAGTCGCAATAATGGGACATAGCTGTTCCGAATGCGCGTAGATTCTTCTATTGTAAGAGCCGGCAGAAGAGGAGACACACGTGCAAACAGGTCTTCCGCTGTCATTCCGGCAAGCATGTCCAGGAAATCACGATTCTCCGATGTATCATTTTGATAGGCTGCCCATGCAAACAAAACATCAAAATCATCAAAAGGCCAAGTGGCAGCAGGTGCGAGCGCAGCTCGTACATTGGAACTTAGTTTGCCTTCCACTTCCAGAATCCATTCAGGACCAATATCCAGATGCTGAATCCATTTTTTCGTGACATAAACCAGAAAGCTGTTAAGCATTTCATATATCGGTGAAACATCAATTTTCACATGATAAGCCATATTGTTGCAGAATCCTCCCGTCACATCTAAATGTACGCAGCGACTTAAGTACGATTAGTGCGTGTTCAAAAAGTCTGGTTTTCAGTACCAAGAAGATGGAATGAAGATAGAAATGGAGTAGCGGAGCGTAGGAAAACTACGTGAGCAACGCACATTTCGGCTGAATTTCATCTTCGAAGCTGATGATGCCACTAGGCATGATTCGTAATCAAAAGTGAACTTTTTGAACAACCTCTATTATGGCTTGTTTTGCAGGGCGTTGTCCACTATAATGTTCAAGTCCGGGGCAAAGCCCTGATCTTTGAATAGCAGTTTAAAACCATATGTATACCATACAAAAGTCGTCAGCGATGGCGATTTTTCTTTGTGTGCTCGCAGGAGGAATGAATTCGTGTCATCAATTACTCGTCCCAAACTATCACACTCGACAGCCAACTATCTCATTTTGATTACGGTTATTGTGGTGGCGGGAATAAGTCAGGGGCTTTTGCTGCCTGTACTTTCGATTTTTTTGGAGCAAAAAGGGGTTTCACCAGGTTTAAACGGATTAAACGCTGCCGCGTTGTACATTGGCTCTTTTGCCATGACTCTCGTTGCGGAGCGACTACTGGGTGCATTCGGGTTCAAAAAGCTGATTGTAGGTGGCCTGATTTTAGTCATGGTCCCTTTAATACTATTTCCGTATTTTCCAGATATTAAAATATGGTTCATATTGCGTCTGATCGTTGGAATAGGAGACAGCGCACTTCATTATGCGGCTCAGCTCTGGGTGCTACTTGTTACTGCACCTGAAAAGCGTGGACGCTACATATCACTATATGGCATGTCCTACGGGCTGGGCTTCAGTATTGGACCGCTGGGAATTAAGCTGCTTGGCTTCGGTGATGCTGTCCCTTTCTGGGTCTTGTTCATCTGTATGGCAGCAGTGCTTATACTGGTATTAATGAAGCTTCCGGATACAAAACCGGAAAAAGCAGAGCATGGCCAACTGCCGGAACGTCGCTTCCGTCGAAGTCTGGCATGGGCCTGGTATGCACTTTTACCAGCACTCTTATACGGATATATGGAAGCAGGTATGAATAGTAACTTCCCTGTGTATGGGCTGCGTATTGGATTCGATACCAATCAGATTTCGTCGTTGCTTCCTTTTATCGGGATTGGAGGTTTGTTCCTTCAATTGCCACTCGGGATGTTGAGTGACCGATATGGGCGTAAGAAGATATTGATGTTTGCGGGCATCAGCGGGGGAATCATCTTCATGCTGGTTCCAGTCGCAGGTACGCATTTCTGGTGGACGCTTGTATTGTTAACAATCGCAGGTGGCCTGGTCGGCTCCTTTTTCTCATTAGGGCTGGCCTATGCCGCAGACATTTTGCCTAAGGTGTTGCTGCCTGCAGCCAACGTTGTGGCATCCTTTCATTTCACGATTGGAAGTATTATTGGACCGAATCTGGGTGGTCAGATGATCAACTGGATTTCACCCGGAAGCATGTTCACCTTGCTCGGAATCATGTACCTTCTTTTCGGCGTGGCAGGTATATTATTTCGTCGTAAACCTGAGTTCGAATCTGTGTTAAAATAGAAGCTGGTGTTCGCATGGAAATTGATGTCCATTTCCGAGTACACTAGTGGTAGGGAAAAACATGGACAAGAGGAGACATCGCGATGATCAGAGTAGAGAACTTGAGTAAATCCGTTGGCGTGGACCGCGTTCCCGTTCTGCGGGATATTCGATTTGATATGCAACAGGGTGAAATGATAGCTGTAGTTGGCTCAAGCGGTAGCGGTAAAAGCATGTTGCTTAAATGTTTGGCCATGATGGAAAAATGGGATTCCGGCCGGTTTACGGTGGATGGCGCCGAGATTTTGAAAGAAGGCTGGTCCGGAAAACGGAAAATCAAACGGGAATGGGCATACTTGGAACAAAATCCAGAATTATTTCCTAGACGTACGGCTCTTAAAAATGTATTAATCGGACGATCAGGTCAGACTCCTGTATGGAGAATGGTAACCGGTATGGTACGTTCCGATGATTATATGGGTGCTATGGATTATCTCGAAGGATTGGGATTACTTGATAAAGCACATCAAATAGCAGAGAAGCTCAGTGGTGGCGAGAAGCAGCGTGTTGCTATTGCAAGAGCACTTGCTCACGGTGCCAAAGTCGTTTTGGCGGATGAACCAGTGATTGGTCTTGACCCTCACACAGCAGATTCGGTGCTGGAAACGCTGCGCAAATTATGTGAAGAAGAACGTGCAACAGTCATTGCAGTACTGCCTATTGAACTTGCTGAGAAACATGCCACACGGATCTGGGGATTGGCAGAAGGCAAGATTGCTTTTGATATTCGTGGACGAAGACTGACACAGCAAGAAAAAAACCAGATTTAAACTATTGAAAAGAGTGATGAGATTGTTTAATTCACGGTGGGGACGCTTTGTAGCAGCAGGAACTATGGCAATTATGCTTGGTTCTGTTCTAAGCGGATGCACAGTCATAAGTGACCCCAAGGGTTTGATGAGAAAACCAATGATGTCCACCGATAAGGAGAAACTGTACAACGTGGTTCAGGTTAAACTGCCGCCAGAGAGTACATTGATTCGTCCCAAGGATATGAATAATACCAGCATGATTCGGGTGGAAGACCTGAATGGGGATGGAACTCGGGAAGCGATTGTTTTTTATGAGACACCAAATGAGAATGTGCGAATCCATGGCATGATTTTGGAAGAGCAGGGAGGCACATGGGTTAAAAAACTTACATTTGATGTGCCGGGAAATGAGTTGCAATCCTTTAAAGTATTGGATATTACGAATGACGGAAATCCGGATATTATTCTTGGTGTAAGCCTGCAGGAGCAGAAAGCCCTGACTGCATATTCCTACAAGGGCGGGGCACTGGAGCAGGTCTTGGGTGGAGTTCCGTATAATCAATATATCATTGATGATGCGCAGGGGAACACACTGGATTTGAGCGGAGATAGTAAAAGTGATTTTGTTATCATTTCGCTGAACAACAGCGGTTTTGCAACGATTGCGTTATACCAGTACGAAGATGGCAGCTTCAAGGAAGTTGATCGGGTGCAGACCGATTATACCGTTAAAGAAGTTTATAATGCTCTGGGCGGAGAGATTGCCAAAGGACAGATGGGCATTGTACTGGATGCCGAGCTGGATGATCGGAGTTCCTTCTCGCAAATTATGTATGTTAAAGATAACAAGTTAGTGAATGCTTTCAAATCACCGGATCAAACGTATAGAGATGACAAAATTTTAAGCGGTGATGTTGATAATGATGGTATTATTGAGTTTGGACTTAAAGAGACTCCAAAAGGTTGGGAGCATTACGTATTTGACTCTCGGTTGTGGTTTTACACCTATTATCAGTGGGATGGCAAAGATAGCAAGAAATTTGTCTCATTCCAATTCCGGGATGATGCTGATTTATTCCATCTAAACCTCAAGCCAGAGTGGTACGGTAAGATCACTATTGACACCAAATCGGAGAAGGAAAAATATATTCGATTTAAAATGATTGATACGGACGAAACCGTAGCAGAGATCAAATATTTCACCCTTTCCAAGTGGGAACAGGAGAAGGGTAAAAGCTGGAAGGAAATTACGCGTACCAAAGATCGAGTTATTGCTTCACGGGTAGCACAATCAGAGGCGGGTAAAGATGCACTGAGTAATACTTCTCAGCTGAATAGAAAGGGAGAACTTAATGAGTAAAGTACTTATTCTTGAGGATGAAGAATCCATCCGCAGTTTTATAGTGATTAATTTAAAGAGAAACGGATTCGAAGTGCTTGAAGCGGGTGACGGTCATGAAGCGCTTCGCATACTGCAGACAGTACCAGATATTGATCTGGCTCTGCTGGATGTTATGGTACCAGGTATTGATGGATTCGAGGTGTGTCGACGGATCCGTGAAACCAATGAACGTCTGGGCATCATCTTTCTGACAGCGAAAGTGCAGGAACAGGATAAAGTGTACGCACTCTCCGTTGGTGCAGATGATCACGTCAGCAAGCCTTTCAGCCCAACAGAGTTGATTGCACGTATTCAGTCATTGTTACGCCGCGTGAACGTGCATCGGGAAACTGCGGCAAAGGTTACGTTCCAGTCCGGGCCATTTTCACTGGACCTGATCTCGAAGCAATTCAAAAAACAGAATGAAGCCATTGAGTTGACTCCAACGGAGTTTTCCTTGATTCAGTTTTTCCTGGAAAAAGAAAATACACCGCTCAGCCGCGATGTATTGTTAGATCACGTATGGGGAAAAGAGTACATGGGTGATCCCAAAATTGTGGATGTCAACATTCGTCGTCTGCGTCAGAAAATTGAGAACAATCCTTCCGAGCCCGAATACCTGCAGACAGTATGGGGTCACGGGTACAAATGGAAGGGCCGGGAGCAATGATTAAAAAAGGCATTACTCGGCAGATCGTACTACATTATTTCTTTGTAGTTTTTCTCGCTCTGCTGTTGGTCGAATTCGTATTTATGTTGGCAGTTCAAAGGTATTATTATGAGAGTATCTACAATACGATTAGTACCCACATTTCTAATTCAAAGGACTTTTTCGAGCCGATCGCTCGTGAGAATACTACGGAGGATGGCAATAATCTGTCTAGACTCCTTGTGAACTTGGCATTGTCCAATACTGAATTGGAAATTTTGGATCTGAACGGGCGCGTATTGGCGAGTTCTACTGCTTTTGAATCTGACCGTGCTGTGCTGCAAACCAGTGATATTATGCAGGCTCTTAATGGGGATATGGGACGCTGGATTGGAAGACAACCGGGTACTGGAGAATCTGTCATGGCCGTTTCACACAAGTTTGATCTGGGCGGCGAAAATACTTATGTTATTCGATATCTGACATCACTTGAAGATGTGAATTCAAAGCTGTTGAATATGGGACTACTCGCAGCTGCCGTCGGTGTTGGAGTGCTTGCTATAGTGTTGATCATCAGTATTGGTATGGCAAATTCCATTGTACGTCCAATTAACAACATCACCGCAGTATCTGCCCAAATGGCTAGAGGACGGCTGGATGTCAGGGTTAAGGGGAATTATAAGCACGAACTGGGCGAATTGGCATCAACACTTAACTTCATGGCACATGAGATTGTGCGGAGTAATCAGATCAAGGATGATTTTATCTCTTCGATCTCACATGAATTAAGAACACCTTTGACCAGTATCAAAGGCTGGAGCGAGACACTGGATTCAGGTGGTTATGATCCGGAAGAAACCCGTATCGGTATGGGTATTATCTCCAAGGAAACCGAACGACTGATTGGACTTGTTGAAGAGATGCTGGATTTCTCCAAATTGCAGCAGAATCAGATGAAGCTGGTCAAAGGAACGGTCAACATTCGTGAAATTGTACAGGAAACGATGTTGAATGTCTGGGCCAAAGCGGAACAAAAACAGGTCCATCTCAAGTTGGAAACGGACGAGACTCGTGCTTATAATGTCCATGGAGACGGTAACCGACTGAAACAAGTCTTCCTGAATGTTGTGGACAATGCGATCAAATTTTCACATGAGAATTCCTGGATCTTCTTGTCGGTCAAAGAGGAGAATGGTCAGATCATTGCAGCTGTTCAGGACACCGGTATCGGAATTAGTGAAGAACATTTAATTAAAGTACGGGACCGTTTCTTCCAGGTGAATCATCAAAATGGGGGAACGGGGCTGGGTCTTGCGATTACGCAGGAACTGGTAGAACTGCATGAGGGAACGATCACGATGCAGAGTGAACTCGGATCGGGGACAACCGTTACGGTTACGTTACCGGCTGTGGCTGAGGAGATGGGTCCAGAAGAATCTGTAACACAATCTGGTGATGCTGAAGTCACAGATGAGCGAACAGCAAGCGATACAAAATCAGATCTAGAAAAGTCTTAAGGTTTTAAAAGATAAGCGATTTTTCTATCTGATGATCGAGCATGTACGCTTTATAATATCCATACCAACACAAAAAAGGTGAGCCATCCAAGGCCCACCTTTTTTGCATATTCTTATGAAGAAAGTTCACCAGTGCGCAGGCGTCCACTTTTCTCATATACTTCTTTCAACATACGAACAGGTTGCGTACGGACAGCCGGTTTGGCAGAGACGATCTCGTTAGGTCCAACGACCACAATTTCATCTGCTGTACCTTTAACGATTGCACCGTCCTTGATTATTGCACCTTCACCGATGATGGCACGTTCGATGTGAACCCCACGGCCTATGCGTGCGTTAGGCATAACAACACTGTCTTTAACCTCAGAGCCTTTACCCACTTCTGCGCCGCAGAAGATAACGGAACGTTCCAAACGGCCTTCGATTGCACAAGAGTCGTGAATCATGGAAGTAACATGTTCAATCTTTGTATGTCTTGCTTTGTAAACACTTGGTTTGGAGCGCCAGTCGCGAGTAAACATCGGCCAGTTTTCTTTTTGCAGACTCCAGTCTTCCTCGTTGTGTAACAGATCCATATGTGCATCCCAAAGGCTCTTAACCGTACCTACATCTTTCCAATAACCATTAAAGTTATAGACAAAGAGGGGATTATTTTCGTTCAACATTTGAGGAATCACATCTTTACCGAAGTCATGGCTGGATTCAGGGTTAGCGGCATCTTGCAAGAGATGGCGTTTCAGATAATCCCATTTGAACATGTAAATGCCCATTGAAGCCAGATTACTTTTTGGTTCAGCCGGTTTCTCGGCAAACTCGGTTACACGCAAATCCGCATCGGCAGCCATGATCCCAAAGCGATGTGCTTCATCCCATGGAACTTCCATAACTGAAATCGTTGCTGCGGCATTATTGGCTTGATGAGCCTCCAACATATCACGATAATTCATATGATAAATATGGTCACCCGACAAAATTAGAACATTTTCGGGGTTTTGTTGGTCAATATAGTCGATATTTTTATAAATAGCATCCGCCGTTCCCAAGTATTCGTCATTTCCTGTATGATAAGATGGAAGCAAGGAGATTCCTGCCTCACTTGAGTTACCATGTCCCCATGGTTCTCCTCCACCGATGTGATCGTGTAAAGATTCCGCTTGGTACTGCGTCAGTACACCTACAGTGTCAATTCCTGAATTAACGCAGTTACTGAGAGGAAAATCGATGATCCGGTAGTGCCCGCCAAACGGTACAGCGGGTTTTGCGAGACTTGAGGTTAAAGGGGCTAATCGTTTCCCTTCTCCTCCCGCCAACAGCATAGCGATGCAATCTTTATTAAACATAATCGTTTCCCTCCCAAAATATTGTGCATTGTAGTACATCATTAACGCAAAGTAGAGCAGATGAAACGATTGTTACTGTAAAAATTCTGAAAATGAACAACATTTTCTAATTCACCGCATTTTTCTTTTCAACTTGGCTAGAATGGGGTAATGGTTACTGTTATATCTATTTTCTTGAGAAGAAGGTGATCTCTTGGCCATTCAACCGTTAGCACACCCGGACATATTGCCGGAGCATATTTATTTATTTCATGAAGGTAACCTTCATCACAGTTATCGAATGTTGGGCGCGCAACCTGAGACTTGCGATGGCCTTCAGGGGTATCGCTTTACCGTGTGGGCACCAAACGCCGTAGAAGTAGGACTGGCTATGGACCGCAATGAATGGAAAGGCGAAAAGGAACCTTTATATAAGATACCCGAATCAGGATTTTGGAGTCGTTTTTTTCCGGAAATTAGCGAAGGAACTTTATACAAGTTCCGTATATTAACGGAAGATGGAACAGAATTGCTCAAAGCGGACCCATATGCGTTTCAAGCAGAGGTTCGACCTCAGACAGCCTCTGTCACCAGTTCAATCGAAGGGTACAAATGGAATGATGGAGCCTGGAGACGCAAACAACGTGCCATGTATAACAAACCTCTACATATTTACGAAATGCACATGGGAACCTGGAAGCGCAAAGAAGACGGAAGCCTCTATAGTTATCGCGAGATGGCTGATTTGCTTGTTCCTTACTTATTAGAAATGAAATATACACATGTTGAAATGATGCCCCTCAGTGAGCATCCATATGACCTTTCGTGGGGTTACCAAAACACAGGGTTTTATGCGCCCACCAGTCGTTATGGGCATCCAAAAGATCTGATGTATCTAGTGGATACACTACATCAGGCTGGGATTGGCGTATTGCTGGATTGGGTACCTGCACATTTTGCCAAAGACGCTCATGGGTTGCGTATGTTTGATGGTACGCCTTTGTATGAGTATGCAGATCCGATGTTAGCAGAGAAGCCGGGCTGGGGCACACTTAGCTTTGACTACTCGAAACCTGAGATTCGTTCATTTCTGATCTCCAATGCATTATATTGGATGGAGATGTATCATTTTGACGGACTCCGTGTTGATGCGGTTACGAGTATGCTACGGCTTGATTTTGAGAAGCAGCCAGGACAATATCGTACCAATGATGAAGGTGGTCTTGAGAACAAGGAAGCTGTAGCCTTTTTGCAGCAACTGAATGAGACGGTGTTCAAGTATTTCCCTTATGCATTGATGATGGCTGAAGAATCCAGTGCATGGCCAATGGTGACTTTACCTGTAGATGAAGGTGGTCTGGGTTTCAACTACAAATGGAACATGGGCTGGATGAACGATACGCTTGATTACATGGAATCTGATTTTCATGAGCGTCCTTCCAAACATCATTTGCTGACTTTCCCGGTCGTATACTCCTTTGCTGAAAATTATGTGCTACCTCTGTCACATGACGAGGTTGTTCATGGCAAAAAGTCGCTCCTCGACAAGATGCCAGGAACCTATGAGCAGAAATTTGCCGGCATGCGTGCTTTTCTGGGCTATTTTATGACTTTCCCAGGGAAAAAGCTGTTGTTTATGGGTGGAGACTTTGGCCAGTTCATCGAATGGAAAGATGAGGATCAACTGGATTGGTTCTTGCTGGATTATGACAGTCACCGCAATTTGCATAAGTTTGAGCGTGAGCTGTCTAACCTGTACTTGAGTGAAAAAGCTTTGTGGGAGCTTGATCATTCCCTAGACGGTTATGAATGGATCACTCCGGATGATCAGGACCAGAGTGTCATTTCATACGTACGCAAAGGAAAAAAACCTGCGGATACACTCCTTGTGCTCATTAACTTTCAGCCGGTCAAGCGGGAGCGTTACCGGATTGGTGTCATGCGTCCCGGTATGTATACCGAAGTTCTGAACAGTGACCATTCCGTTTACGGCGGTTCAGGCATTACTAATGATATGCAACTGCCTACCGAAAAGATTCCTTTTCATGGGCATCCGCATAGTCTCGAATTGGTATTGCCTCCGCTGAGCATCGTGATTCTAAAAAAGAACACACGTCGGAAAACGGATGAATCACCTGCGAGTATAACTTCCGTCAGTTCAAAAACGAAGAATAAAAATGAAAGCAACACGCTCAAACCGAAGAGGAGGACAAAGGCATGAATATTCTATTTGCTGCTGCTGAAGTACATCCATTTATCAAAACAGGAGGCCTTGCTGACGTAATCGGTGCTCTCCCGTTTGCATTGAAGAAGAGCGGGGCAGATGTGCGGGTGATTATGCCTAAGTACAAGGGGATTCCCGATGAGTATAAAGACGCGTTACAGCCCGTAATTACAACGGATGTGCCTCTTGGCTGGCGCAGGCCCTATTGTGGAATAGAAATGCTGGTTCATGATGGAATTCCAGTCTATTTTGTGGATAATGAGTATTATTTTGGGCGTGATGGAGTGTACGGTTATATGGATGATGGCGAGCGTTTCGCCTTCTTCAACCGTGCAGTGCTCGAAGTGTTGCCACAGATTGAGTTCAAGCCTGACGTGTTGCACAGTCATGACTGGCATGCAGGAATGATTCCTTTGGTGCTTGAAGCACACTACAGACACGATCCATTCTACAGTGATATTCGTACGGTATTCACCATACATAACTTGTTGTATCAAGGGGTATTCCCGCATCAGTTATTCAGTGATATCCTTGAGCTGGACGATCGATATTTCACCGTGGATGGAGCCGAGTATTACGGTAATGTCAACTTCCTGAAGGCTGGAATTGTCTACGCTGACCATGTAACAACCGTTAGTCCAACTTACGCACAGGAAGTGAAAACATCTTATTATGGATATGGCCTGGACGGACTGCTCAGTTCACTTGGAGATCGTTTCAGCGGGATTGTAAATGGCATTGATACCAAGAGTTACAACCCGGCTACAGACACCAAGATCCCGGTGAAATACAGAACAAGTCTGTCCAAGAAAACGGAAAACAAAATTGAGCTACAAAAGGAACTTGGACTTCCTGTTCGTCCTGATGTACCTCTTATGGTCATGGTCACAAGGCTTGTGGATTCCAAAGGACTTGACTTGGTCTGCCGTATCCTGGATGAATTGTTGTATTATGATGATATTCAATTCGCTGTACTTGGAACAGGGGAGCAGTCCTATGAACACTGGTTCCGTGAAGCCGCGAATCGTTATCCACTTAAAATGTCTGCACAGATCAAGTTCAACGACGGATTATCCCGTCGGTTTTATGCAGGCAGTGATATCTTCCTGATGCCGTCCAGATTCGAACCGTGTGGTATTAGTCAGTTACTGGCTCTGCGGTACGGTAGTGTGCCTCTCGTAAGGGAAACAGGCGGTCTGAACGATACTGTGCAGGCATATAACGAGTTTACTGGAGAAGGTAATGGTTTCTCATTCACAAGCTTTAACGCTCATGACATGATGAGTACCATTCGGCGTGCTGAGGAGATCTACAAACAGCCAGAACACTGGAAGAAAATTGTGAAAAATGCAATGGGCGGAGAATACAGCTGGAATGTCTCAGCTGAAGAATATATGGATATTTATCGTCGGATCACACTTCACCCTGTAAATTGATGTAGTCTTGAATGAGTCACAGCATTTTTGCTGTGGCTTTTTTAATCAAATAAACAAAACACTTCCAAAGTTCAGAATGAAGTATCATCTGAGACGGTGGAAGTGTTTTTCTTTTCTTTTATATGACTGTTTAGAATTTAAACCTCAGTTGTGTTGGATAGTTGCCGGATCAAGCTGTCTGTACAAAATGCGATACCCATAGGGGTCAAGCTTAATGTTCATCATTCCATCGGCTGGAAACACAGGCTCTTCAGTTAATGCATCTTTCCAGTCTTTTGTTTCCATGGGATGAGAAAGCGTTCGATCTTGAGGTGTATTGTTCATCCATACGGTAAAGTGAAGGTTGTCATCCACACGCTCGTACACGATACAGGGATCATTGTGATCCGCCTTGAGGAATCGGAAGCGTCCTTTGCGCAGGGCTTCATTGCTTTTGCGTAGATCAATCATCAGACGATAGAAATCATACAATTCTCTGTCTTGCTTGTCCGGGTCCCATTCCATGCATTTTCGACAATCCGGGTCAGCATCACCACTAATCCCAACTTCGTCGCCGTAGAAGATACAAGGTGTACCGATATAGGTGAAAAGAAATACTACCGACAATTTTAATCGTCGTTTGTCTTCTCCTAACCGGGTGAGCAGTCGTGGGGTATCGTGGCTGCACAGCATATTAAAGATCACTTCATTGGTTTGCTGCGGATAGCGCATAATAAGTGAACCCATCTCGTTGGCAAAGTTATAACCGTCCATTGAACCACAGAAGAACTGAAGCACTTTGTCGGCAAATGGATAATTCATGACGGAATCGAATTGATCTCCCATAAGCCAGGTCAAGGAGTCGCTCCATACTTCACCAACAATATAGGCTTCAGGGTTCGCTGCCTTAACGACCTTGCGAAAATCACGCCAGAAATGGTTGTCCACCTCATTTGCTACATCCAGACGCCACCCATCCAGCTTAATTTCCTTGATCCAGTACTCAGCTACATCAAGTAGATATGCCTTAACCTCAGGGTTGGCTGTATTGAACTTGGGCATGTTGCCATAGAACCCAAATGTATCGTAGGTTGGTATACTGTCCTTGATCTGAACCGGATATTCATTGATGTGGAACCAACCGGCATACTTAGAGTTTTTTCCATTCTGGAGAACGTCTTGAAAAGGAGGGAAGTCTTCACTGCAATGGTTAAACACCGCGTCAAGCATGACACGTATACCCAGGCGATGACATTCTTCTGTCAATTGTTTAAGCAGGGCATTATCACCGAAATGGGGGTCGACTTTTTTATAATCAATCGTGTCGTATTTGTGGTAGGAATTGGCCTGGAATAACGGGGTAAAGTAAATGGCGTTCACGCCAAGTTCAGTTAGGTCATACAGATGATCCAGCACACCTTGCAGATCTCCACCAAAATAATTGTCCAACTCAGGTTTGCCACCCCAGTCATGCGTTTCTTTTGGATTCAGCTTAGGATCTCCATTAGCAAACCGTTCCGTCATGATCTGATAAAAGACGGCTTCTTTGGCCCACTCGGGCACCTTAAACACATCAATTTCATGTATATACGAGAACTCATAATATCCTCCAGTTGGATAGGGGGTCTCATAATGAATTCCGTTATCCGCAAGAAAAACATCTTCTGAACCGGCAGTTATCCGAAATATATAGGTGAGACGTTTGAATTGTGGCTTGACGGCAGCCTCCCAATAATCAAACATGTTATCAGAAGCAGCCTTCTCCAATTGAATTTCCTTGTATGTTCCATTCCAATCGTACTTATCTCCGGTCAGTGCAGTCACGTATTGCACATCATTACGTTTGGTTCGTACGCGCAGATGTATGGTAGACGAATTATAAGCATAAGCCCATTTGTCACGAGGAACATGATACATGGCTTCGAGCAACATGACAGCACCTCCTGAATATAGGATAAGTTATGAAAACCAGTCTTTTTGAACACGCACTTATAGTTATAATTAACCAAGTTAGCCAGCAAACGAATCACATTTACTGTAATAAAATGAATTATTTTCATCGTTTTCAAAGGTTTCTTTCACAGCATTTCCAGCTTTGTGCTGAATATACTTACAGCTAATTTCGAAAAAAGGGTGCCCTGAACAGCTTGGAATTCAAGATTGTTCAGGGCACCCCTATATAACATGTTGAAAGTAAATTTTAGCGAATAGCTTGCTCGAACTCCGTGCGGATGGTTTGAAGCAGCTCTGGCTGGCTCAGTACGTCATAGGCTGTTGTTGCAAGTGCCTTGGCTCCCAGAATCATGCCATCCAGCGCACGCTCCTGAAGTGCAAGGTCACGGAAGGCTATGGAGTGCAGTGTATGCACCTCGTCTACAACACGAATGTAGGGATGAATTGCAGGACATTTCAGGGAAACGTTACCGATGTCCATAGAGCCGTGATCATTACCACTCACAATCTCTTCTTGCGGGATCCCAAGTTCCATCAGATTTTGACTAAACGTAGCTGAGAATGCTTCATTGGTAACCATCTCGTCATAGGACGTTTCATAGTTGGATGTCACCAGCTTGCATCCTGTCTGGAGAGCAGAACCTTCAGCGATCTGAATCACACGTTCTGTGAGGATATTCAGTTCTTTACGAGTTGCTGCCCGTACATAAAATTGCGCAGAAGCATAGTCAGGAATGATATTTGCTGCCTGACCTCCGTTGTTGATCACACCATGAATCCGAACGGTGCTTTTCACTTGTTGACGGAATGCATTAATCCCGTTGAACGTTTGAATGACGGCATCAAGTGCATTAATACCTTCGTGCGGACTTGCAGCGGCATGTGAAGATCGGCCATGGAATTCAAATTGCACAGCATCAATAGCCAGCGAGCTGCCTGACTTTTCGTAGGCATAATATGGATGCGCCATGAGAGCGACGTCACAGTCATCGAACAAACCTGCTTCAGCCATCGGAACTTTGGCACCACGTGTCTCTTCAGCGGGGGTACCAAACACTTTAATGGTTCCACCTACTTCATCCAGAATAGATTTTAGCCCAACAGCGGCCCCAAGACTCATCATACAGATTAGATGGTGACCACAAGCGTGACCGATCTCCGGCAAGGCGTCATATTCGCACAATAAAGCAATGGTAGGGCCGGGTTTGGCGGCTGAATAGGTTCCGATAAAGGCTGTCTCCAGACCGAGGATTGGAGCCTCTACAGTGAAACCGTGGAAGAGCAGTTCTTCTTTCAAACGGGCAGAAGCGAGATACTCTTCATTTCCCAGTTCGGGGTTGGCACCGATATATGATGAAATGGCTTTAAAACGGGAAGCATATTGATCAATAACCGTCAGAATTTGTGATTTGTTAGCTGTCATTTAGTAAACTCCTTATGCAAAAATGAAAATAACTCATTGATTATATCATGTTTGCTTTATTTTTTCAGAAACAAGTCAAGATTTGTATTGTCAAAATGCATTGCATAATCATGCATTGTACTTTATAATGACTCAGTCATCAACATGAGAAGCATACAAAGTATTGTAAGGGGAGAGAAAAAGGTTGAAATTAATAAGTCGTTACACCATGATGCTGTTGACCTTTGTTATTCTGCTGACGACTGCCGTTCCTGTGGCACTTGCAAGTGGAACTACAGATAATTCAAGCAGTAAAAAGCTGGTGCTCGGTACAAGTGCCGATTTTGCACCATATGAATTCCATAAAGTGATTAATGGCAAAGATGAAATCGTCGGCTTCGATATTGAGATCGCCAAAGAGATTGCCAAAGATCTTGGCGCTGAGCTTGTGATTGAGGATATGGGCTTCGACGGTCTTCTGCCTTCATTGCAGAGCGGGCGTGTTGATCTGGTGATTTCAGGTATGACGCCGACGGATGAGCGGAAGAAAAGTATCGATTTTTCCGACACCTATTATAAATCAAAACAAGTGATTATGGTTCGGAATGTGGATAAAGACAAATATCCAACCATGGCAGAACTTGAAAATGCGAAGATTGGCGTTCAGAAAGGCTCCATTCAGGAAACGATCGGACAGAGTATTCCAGGAGCGAAGCTTACTGCGCTGGATAAAATCTCGGATATCGTGCTTCAACTGCAAACAAAACGCATTGACGCGGCAATCGTTGAAGATACCGTTGCTGTAGGTTATCTGGACGATATCATTGGACTTGCTGCTGCTGTTCCGGACGAAGAGCAAGCAGAAGCGGCAATCGGGATTCGTAAAGGTAATACCGAGCTGCTAGCTGCAGTAAATGGAACACTGGAGCGACTGAAAAGCGAAGATAAAATCAATCAGATGGTGACGGACGCCAGCCTCTTGATGGCGGATAAAGCGAACAAATCACAAAATATTTTCCAAGTATTCTGGGAGTACAAAAGTTTCTATGCTACAGGTGTAGGATACACACTTCTGTTGTCTGCACTTGGGGTTATCTTCGGGGTAATTATTGGATTGATCATCTGTTTGTTCCGTTTGCATGACGCTGCAATCTTGCGCTGGATCGGTACGGCTTACGTTGAAGTGATCCGTGGCACACCGATGTTGGTACAGTTGATGATTATTTACTATGGTTTTTCCCTGAGCTTTGGCATTAACTTCACTGCCCTTCAGGCAGGTATCATCACGCTTTCCATTAATAGTGGTGCGTATCTGGCGGAGATTTTCCGTGCAGGTATCCAAGGTGTGGATCGTGGTCAGTTGGAGGCAGCGCGTTCATTAGGTATGGGAAGAGGCGCCGCGATGCGTTATATCATATTGCCTCAAGCCTTCAAAGCTGTATTACCAGCGATCGGTAATGAATTCATAACTATCATCAAAGAATCCTCCATTATCTCCGTTATCGGTATGGTGGACATTATGTATCAGGCAAGTGTAGTCAAGAACATTACGTACCAAGGCTTGAGTCCATTTTTGATTGCAGCAGCCATCTACTTTGTAATGACGTTCATTTTGTCCAAGCTGCTGGGACGACTGGAAAGGAAGTTGAGTGCAAGTGATAGACGTTAGACAATTACACAAATCTTATGGAAATAACGATGTGCTTAAGGGCATAAACGTGACGATTGGCAAAGGTGAGGTTGTCGTGGTCATCGGTCCTTCCGGTTCAGGTAAAAGTACTTTCTTGCGTTGTCTGAATCTGCTGGAACAGCCTACCTCAGGAGAGATTGATTTTGAAGGCGTGTCAATCACGGACCCCAAGCATAACATTAACGCAACTCGTGAGAAAATGGGCATGGTGTTCCAGCACTTCAACCTGTTCCCACACAAAACGGTAGAGCAAAACATTACGATTGCTCCAATTAAAGTGAAGAAACAATCCACTCAGGAAGCGGAAAAAATTGCTGCTGATCTGCTTAACACCGTGGGTTTGTACGATAAAAAAGATACATTCCCGAATCAGCTGTCTGGTGGACAGAAGCAGCGGATCGCCATTGCTAGAGCATTGGCCATGCAGCCGCATGTGATGCTGTTTGACGAGCCTACGTCGGCACTGGATCCTGAGATGGTCGGCGAAGTGCTGGATGTCATGAAACGTCTTGCAGAAGGCGGGATGACGATGGTCATCGTAACCCATGAGATGGGTTTTGCACGTGAAGTGGGAGACCGAATCCTGTTCATGGATGGCGGGGTTATTGTGGAAGAGGGAACACCTGATGAGGTGTTTGGAGCACCCAAAAATTCACGTACACGTGATTTTCTTGCCAAAGTACTCTAAACGATGTGATCAAATAGCGTTACTGACTTCGAGTCGGTAACGCTATTTTTTATGGATAATAATGACGTATGGATTCGGAAAAGTAACTATTCTGTTACCAAATGTAAAGGAATCGGGTCAACCAAACTTTCTGAATTAACCAGTATTCTTACAAATGCTTACAAGCTAAAAACCATTTGGTAAGAATTACTACAAGTTCAGGTTACAAAATTGTGATATATTGAACTCTGCCGAAACTTCCGGACAGGGAGTGCGGGGGATGTAACGATGCAGATTGTGCAGGGGGAAGATCTACAGCACACTGCTTGGGGTGAATTGGGTACATAACGTTTCAAATGTAACGAAGAACCTATAGGGTGGGCTCCTCATCCGAATCCGACAACTAACTTCGCAGGCACAATGAGGGAGGAAGACCATGATTAACAAGAAACGTATAGCCAAAACAGCAGTAGCATTAATGACAACAGCAATGCTCATTCAAGCCGTTCCGGCTCACGCCGATTCAGTTCATGTGGCCAAAGAAGGGGATACCTTCTACACCTTATCAAAACAATATGGAGTAACACTCAACACGTTAATTAAAGCAAACAACGACATTTCGGCTTACAACATTTATGGTGGTTTGAAAATTACGATTCCCGGTAAGGCAAACAATGTAGCAGCTGCTGCGGCAACGGAGAGCAAGACCCAAGCGAAGACTGTTACTACAGCAAGCTTGGACGTCAACGCAGATAACAAAGTTGTTCAAGCCTGGGGTAAAACATTCGATTACAGCAAAGCTGTGAACGTAAAAGCAACGGCATACTCTGCAGATCCGTCTGAAAATGGAGGCTGGGGTGCAGTCGATTATTTCGGAAATGACCTTGAACTGGGTACGATTGCAGTTGATCCAAGTGTAATTCCACTTGGAACTAAAGTACTGGTAACTGGTCACAGCCATCCAGGATTGCCAAAACAGGCTTTTGTAGCCACAGCACGTGATGTGGGCGGTGCAATCAAAGGTCACCGGATTGATATCTTTATCCCGGGTAGCAAACAGTCTGTAAGCTCATTTGGTTTTCAGGATATCGAGCTGTACATTCTGAAGTAGAGAGAAAATAACATTTAAAATGAATTCAAACAGGGTGTCTGCCAGTCGCTAATTCGCGATTGAACAGCACCCTTTTAATATTCTCATTATTTGTTATCACGGTCATCCTAATCTTTGGCCTTTGGCAATCCCAGCATTTCGTCCAAGGTGACCAGTTCATATCCCCGATTACGTAGTTCCTCAATAATTTCAGGCAAAGCCTCAATCGTGCCGTTCAGGTTTGACCCTACACCGCCTCCAGCATGTTGCAGAACGATGGAGCCAGGTTTCACGGCAGAGAGGATGTTATCTTTCACCTGTTCCTTTGAAAGGCCTTTCCAGTCCAGGGAGTCTACGTTCCAGTTCACAATGCTATAGTGTTGTTTGGCAGCCCATCTCAGCTGTTCTTCATTAATGTCTCCATAAGGTGGCCGAATCATCTTGGGCGTATAACCCGCCAAACGTCGAATAATATCCCCGGTATGTAAAATTTGTTTGCGAAAGGCATTCATCGACAGCTTACTGAATTCAGGATGATTGTAGCTGTGATTACCAACCATATGCCCTTCCTTAACAATGCGTTTCACTAGATCCGGATGTTTCTCAGCACGACTACCCACGATGAAGAATGTAGCTCTGACATTGTATTTCTTCAATACATCCAGTACTTGTGGAGTAAATCGTGGATCAGGTATATCATCAAAAGTCAGTGCAACCTTCTTGGTTGATGGACCATTGGTTTTGAACGTATCGGCATATTTTTGACGTAATTGTCCCAATGTCAGTTGTTCTTCTTCCGCAGAATCCGAACCTGATACTGATTCACCTGGCGGGCTTGAAACATCCCGCGCTGAAACTGGAGCATGATATCCTCCGAGAAAAATAACGATAACCATCAGCATAATGAGGCGTACGCGCATAATATCGGCCTCCTTTTTCAAAATGACGTTCTCCTTGGTATGCCCGGGGCCTCCATAAAATATGCGCAGTGTGAGAAGTTTCATTGCCGATTTAGCTCATGACAGCCATAATTCCTCCATATATAACATATAGAAAAGGATAGGTGGATGGGTATGAGTACATCTGATTTGAAATCCATACGTTTACAGGTGATTGAAGCAGGAGAAGATAAGGTTTTTCTCGTTACCGGAGGAAAGGCGCATATTGGCGCCGTAGCCACGTTCTATGTGGATCATGAGCGCGTAAGCGGGACAACGGTACATATTCCCGGGCATAAAGAACAAGAGCTGTGTGAGCGGCTTGCCCGAAAGGCAGCCTTGCAACTGAAAGTAACCGTTACGGTGATCATGGGTATTCATTTTGATTCCATCACGCGGATGCAGATCGACGAAATCGTGCAGACTGCAGAGAGGTTGATGGAGGATCATCTGAACAAAGATAAACGATCTTCCTGACATAAGAACCATCGAATGTTTTGATTTTATTTGCTAAAATTGAAACGAGTTGTAGATTATTACGTATGTATGTTTATATACGATGTAATATCGACTAGGAGGAATAACATAATGTCCATTTTCAAACGTTTGCGTGATCTAACCATGTCTAACATCAACGCCATTATTGACAAGGCGGAAGATCCAATCAAGATGACGGACCAATATATCCGTGACATGCAAGAGGATCTGGAAGATGCGGAGAAAGCAGTAGCTCAACAGATCGCCATTGAGAAGAAATTCAAGCAGTTATTCGAAGAGCAGGAAGCTCTTGTGAAGAAACGTGAAGAGCAGGCGCATACGGCGGCACGTGCTCAGAATCTGGATTTGGCTCGACGTGCCCTGGAAGAGAAAAAGGCTGCTGAAGAGAAGATGGCTGAGTACAAAACCAGCTATGACCAAAACAAGGCTTCTGCAGATAACCTGCGTGGCAAGCTCGACGAGATGCGTAAGCAACTGACTCAAATGAAGAACAAACGCGAAACACTGGTAGCACGTTACAATGCAGCAAAAGCCCAAACGGAAATCAACAAAGCGTTGAATGGGTTTGGCTCTGATACTGCAAGTGCTGGTATGAAGCGTATGGAAGAGAAAATGATGCAGATGGAAGCACAGGCAGAAGCAAGTAACGAAATGTCTTCCAAAGGCAAGTCTTTGGATGAAGAGTTCGAGAAGTTGGGTAAAGATCAGGCTGTTGAAGACGAACTCGCAGCTTTGATGAAACAGTACGATAATAAGAACTAATACCTTGGTTGTCAGCAGGGTTAACCAGCGGAGGAGAAGAGTATTTCTCCTTCGCTTTTAAATGCGGTTCATGTTGATATGTGGGGGCTATGTAAATGGATTTGAACATTTTGGCGATGCTGGTCTGGACCGGATCTGGTTCGGTTTTGCTGTTTGTCCTGATGTATGTTGATTCACTGTTCACGAAATATAAGGATTTTGCTGAAGTTAAGGCTGGCAATATGGCCGTTACTACACGTATGGTTATGAAATTATTTGCACAAGGATATGTACTCGCTACGTCCATTTCTACGGCGGGTCACCTGGGAGAAGCACTGCTGGTCTCCGTTGTATCCTTTATCATTTTGTTGATTCTGGAGAGTGTTGTACACTTTATGATTCGCAAATGGGCCAATCTGGATCTGGATACGGGAATTCAGCAAGGGAAGACAGGGTACGGGTTGTTCTCTGGCGCTTTACATATCGTGGGCGCACTGATTATTGCAGCTTGTTTATAAGATAAGGAACAGGAGTAATTCTCATGAGTGTATGGAAACGAATTAAAGGAATACTAACGAAACCTGAACCACCGCAGGCAGAGAAAACGATGCTTCAGCTTGCACCTGGTGATATCTGTGAGGTTTCTCTGGTCACTTATGAAGTCGTTGGTCGGGTACAAAATCGTGCTCGAAATGCAGTTGTGCTCACGCTACAGGATGGTACCGCATTTCGATATTTGCATATCGAAGAACGGGAACTCACACGTTACGCCCTATATACACCAATTGATGGCAGGCTTGATGCGCCTGATGAGGTGCCTACATTGCTGGACCTGGATGGACGCGCATATCATCTGGAGGAAGAGTATGGAGGCATGGTATCAACGGCAGGTAGAACTCCATATGGCCAGGCTGGAGAACAATTGGTATGGCAGTATCAGTCGGATGATAATATGCTTCTTCGCGTGGAGTGGCAAGACAGAAGATTTACACTGTATGAGGGTGAGTCCATTCTTCCTGCGGATATCAAAGTGATTCGTTCGAGCTAGGAGAGGTTCCAATGAAAAAACGCTTGGCACATGGATTAAAATTAATGCTGGTCCTCAGCCTTGTCATGTCTCTGTTGTCCGCGTGCGGAGCAGCGCCTTCTGTTCAGGACACATATCCGCTTGAATCGGTTAACGGCAGTGGTAACTCAACGTCCTATGTGTACCGGGCTTCGGACCGTACCGTTCCGGAAGTGGCTCAGGAATTGTCTGACCAGCGGCAACCGGATCAGATCTCGGCAGAGAATACAGAGCGTATGTTCCTCGTCTATCAGGACGAGTATTATCACCTGCAACAAGACCCGAACAAGCCGGAGGATACCTTGGTTGAGGTGGACTCCAAGGAATATGTTCGGCAGAACTACGATTCATCTTTTTTACAAGGTTACCTCACCGCTACATTAATTGGTAATCTGTTCGATTCTTTTGGCGGGCGAGGTTATGGCAACTATCGAGGATATACCAATAAAGATAACTATAAACCGAGTGCAGGATCTTATCGTGCACCAACAAGTAATGACAAGAAGCTTGCTCCACCTATTACTGTTGATCGGAAAGGTACGATTACAAGGCGCGGAAGCGATAAAGATTCAAGCGTGGGATCTGGCGGAGGATTATTCAACCGTAACAAGGATCAGAGCAAGGGAACCATTGATCGCAACAAGAGCAGTGGTGGGCTGTTTGATTCACCTAAGAAATCCTACAAAAAACCAAAAACCAGAGTGGGCGGCGGCCGAATTAAGAGGCGTAGATAATGATTCAATTATAAGTTTGGCTGCCCAACATATAGTACAATCCAAAAAGAACAGGAAAAGGTATGACGGATTTATCACTATCCGCGCAATTACCTTGGAACTGTTCTTTTTGGTTTACGATTTGCGAACATGATTGGACTTGCGTACGCGGGGAATCGTTGTAGCAGGCTGTTTGCGAATCCAGCGGATAAATGGAATCATTCGTTCATCCTGTCTCAAGGATTGCAGATCCGTGAGACCAAGGGTTACAATGTCGCGATTGGTGTATAGCGAATGAATCTGTTTGTGACAGGGGATACACAGGTTGGCCGTTGGCAGAAATGTTCCGCCCATTTCTTTGGGTGTCAGATGATGAACGGTCGTGTTCACAGGTTCTCTTCCGCATAATTCACATCGATTACTCATGATCATCGCCTCCCTTTGTCACTTATATTATGGGCAGACAAGATGCCTTTCATGTTGAACATAGGTCAAGGAATGTTACACCTGTAAGAAATAAGATTTTGTCACAGGATTCAATAAGTGATGTACTTGTTATCTTACAGTATTCGGGCTACACTTTCTTAAAGGATGATAGTCTTTAGGAGGTAAGAATACTTTTGAAAATGAACTCACATTCACATGATATGACAACTGCCAAATTCAATCGTACAGCTGTACAGGTACCGGATGCCCAGGCCAAAATAGCTGCAAGAGTTACTGTAGGCTCCATAGAGAAAGTTCATCTTGAATCTGCTCATGGCCGCACACTTGCAGAGACGATTCAGGCACCCCATCCGTATCCATTTTTCCGGAGATCGGGTATGGATGGATTCGCGATTATAAGTACAGATACCATAGATGCATCGAGTGATCATCAAGTTTGGTTTCGAGTCATTGATGAAATTCCTTGCGGCTACACCTCGGATCACACCATTGTTTCAGGTACGACGGCTCGCATCATGACCGGTGCACAGGTTCCGGAAGGTGCGGATGCGGTGGTCATGATGGAGATGACTGAGAGCAAGGTAGAGGACGGAGAACAGTGGATTGCATTGAAACGTCACATATTGTCGGGTGCTAACATCACCCCAATCGGACTGGAAGTCCAAGAGGGACAGCAACTGCTCGAAGCAGGAACGATCATCAGGGCAGGAGAGCAGTCCGTGTTAGCTACTTTTGGCATAGCAGAAGTTCCCGTATTTCAACGTCCAAAGGTGGCGATATTCGCAACCGGCACGGAATTGCTTGATGTAGATGAGCCATTACAACCAGGTCGGATTCGGAATAGCAACAGTTACATGCTGCGCTCTCTGGTTGTTGAGGCAGGTGGAGAGCCTGTGATGTACGGTTCTATTGCAGACGATGTGAATACGGCAAGGGCCAAACTGGAAGAAGCCATTCAAGATAATGATATCGTAGTGACCACAGGCGGTGTATCCGTCGGGGATTATGATATTATGGGCGAACTTGTGCTGGAAGAACATGTGGAGATGTTGTTTAACAAAGTGACGATGCGACCAGGCAGTGTGACCACAGCTGCTATATATAAAGATAAATTGCTTTTTGCACTTTCGGGTAACCCGGGGGCTTGTTTTGTAGGTTTTGGTCTGTTTGTTCGTCCAACCATACGTTCCATGCAGGCGGATGCTCATCCTTATATGGAAGAATGGACTGCGATCTTGGAAGAAGAGTACACCAAAGTAAACAATTTTACACGGTTCGTCCGTGGACGCACGGAGATCCGCAACGGCATGGTATACGCTATACCGGCTGCCGCCCGTGTAGATGAATCTAGCGTGATGATCACCATTAAGGACAGTGATTGCCTGATTGTTGTTCCACCTGAGAAAAAAGGCATTCCTGCGGGTGAGCAGGTACGTATTCTCAAACTGCCCTCAGGTCATGTGAGGTAGTGGTGGATGACTACAATGAGTGATACAAAGCCACATATCATACAGATTGTTGGATACAAAAACACAGGCAAGACAACCCTTTCAGCCGCGCTGATCGGGCACTTTTCTTCTATGGGACTTAAAGTAGCAGCAATTAAGCATGATGGACATGACCATTTTGAGATGGATCAAGAAGGAACGGATTCGTATCGATTTGGAGAGTCTGGGGCTTCGGCGGTGGTTATCATGTCAGAGAAACGTACTGCGATTATGGAGCGACAGGCAACCAAGCTGGAGGATATGTTAAGTCATCTGTCCGGTTATGATTGGATTGTCATTGAAGGATTTAAGGATGCTTCTTATCCCAAATTCGTGATGGTTCGAGAAGAGGAAGATCTGACCTTGATTGATCAGCTTGAAGGGGTAGTGGGGATGATCTCATGGTTACCATCAGAGCAGTTTATAGAGCGGAGCACCGTAAGCAGAGATATAACATGGTACTCGGTTCATGAAACGGAGGATATAGCCAAAGCATTGTTATCTATGGTTGAAAGCAATTGTAGGCAGAATCGTGAATTCGAATCGTAGAAACGTCAAGAAGTGGGATATTATGGTAGATAAACATGATTGAAATGTACTGTGAGCGTGACTGATCGTTTACGGATACAACGTAATTATTATTATGTAAACCAAGTTATTTCTGATTATGCTCTTCTCCTTGAATAATGCAAAAAAACCAAAAAGCAGCAGACCTTTCTCGGATCGAAATCCTTGATGCGGTTTGCTGCTTTTATTATGTTAGGGATGTTACATCCCTTCGTCGGTACGACGTTCGATGGCTTCGGACATCGTTTTGTCGGTAAGGTGAGCATAGATCTCGGTTGTTTCCGTAGAAGCGTGTCCAAGCTGCTCTTTTGTTTTGTAAATATCATTTTGCAAATAATAGTCGGTTGCGAATGAATGGCGTAATTTGTGCACGGTCAAGTATGGTTTGCCAAAGCGCTTGGCGTATTTCATAATCATGGCCTGGATCGCTCTTTTGGTCATTCGACTGCCTTCGGAATCTCCGTTACGCAAAGCAATGAACAGACCTTTCTCCCGCTTGGGCGTGCGGTAACGTGATTGCCGCAGGTTCATATAAGTTGCGAGTTCGTCCTTGGCCTGTTCCCTGAAATAAACGGGAGTTTTGTACGTCTCATCATTGTTACCTTTGCGATAGACATACAGGAGTTTGTTGTTCAGATCAAGGTCATCGACGTTCAGGTTCACAACTTCCGACACCCGTAAGCCGGAATTCAGAATCAGGCTGGCAATACAGGCGTCCCGTTCTTTGTTGATTTCATGGGAGTACAGTGCCTGTTTGTTCTTCTCCATATCAACAGCGTAACCTTCAAGGATATAGCCGATAAATTCCAGCAGTTCCTCTTCCTCCAGAATTTTACCTTTGAGTTTGGCAGCGGTGTCCTTGGGTTTATGGGTACGCTTGATCTCGATTTTGGCCATAATGTTCCGCTTCAGCAAAGGATAAAAGTCTTCATCTTCCGCAATCTGGCTCAGGTAATGGAAAAGAGAGCGAAGGGAAGAGAGTTTGCGAGAGACGGTAATTCTGGAGTTTGTTCCTTCCCGTTTGGTTGTGAGAAATAACCGATAGGCGGTAACTGAATCCATGCGTAGGACTTCCAGTTCATTCAAAGTTACTTCTTTATTAGAACTTGCCTCGGACAGCCCTTCTGCTCGCAACCATCCGAAGAAAGCTTCGTAATCTCTCAGATATTCGAGCAGGGTAGAGGGGGACAGGTCAGGCAGCTTGTAGTCCATGAATTGCTGAACGAACCAAGGCATGGAAGGTAGTTTGTCATCCAGCTTGCGTCGATCAATCTCTTTTTGCACGTTGGTCAAGTTCGACACCTCCATGTGAAAAACATATAAAATGAATATTCAATTTAATAGTATTCTATGCTCTAGTGTACCATAATTTACATGCTCACAGCTTGTTCACCAAAGCATGCAGTAAGTAGGGTATGCTTCCTTGCCCTTCGGCGCGTAAACCTTTAAAGTAATTAGTATACGTAAAGCAGAGGAGGTGAACCGGATGAATATGAAAATAGAACTGGTTCCCCGGGAACGCAGTCAGGTGATTCGGCATTTAATGCAATTTTATTTATATGATTTTACCAAATACCTGAATATTGATGTGGACAGTAACGGCATTTTTCCGGAATATCCCGGTCTGGAGGCATTCTGGGCAGAAAAGGACCGCAAGTTTCCTTTTTTGATTACAAGTGATGGGGCACCTGCAGGGTTTGCTCTGGTGGAGAAATTGGAGCCTGGTAGTAAGGATAATGACTACTATTTGACTGAGTTTTTTGTGATGCAAAAATATCGGCGCAGTGGAGTGGGTACTCGGGCAGCCTATGAACTGTTCAAACGTTTTCCAGGAAGATGGAAAGTGACCCAGGTTCGTAACAATGTCATTGCCCAGGCGTTCTGGAGAAAAATTATAGGGGATTATACCGGAGGCCGCTTTCGAGAAAAGTTCCATCCGGAACTGGGCAATCCAAGCCAGTATTTTGTAACCTGAATCCCATCAGGGTTTACCTACATATAGAAGCATTTGCATGATTGCGATATAAGTTGAACTAATCATTTACACGATAACGGAGAGGACAGAAAAAACCTGAAAAAGCGAAGCGTTCGCCTTTATCCTCGGATTTTCCCCTTCGAAAAAGGGAATCAAAAAATCTGGGGATAACAGCGATTGGAAGGTTATTCTGTCATCGTAGTGTCAGTGTAAATAATCTTTAGTTCAACTTATAAATCTGATGAAGGAGTGAGTGACATGAACGTACCCACATTCCATCTCGATGGACAGACAGCACTGGTGACAGGTGCAGGGAGAGGGATCGGAAAAGCAATTGCGATTGGACTTGCCCAGTCAGGCAGTGACGTTGTACTTGTATCCCGAACGATGAAAGAAATTGAGGAGACAGCAGCCTACATCTATGAACAGACAGGGCGTAAAGCGCTCGCTCTGACTGCGGATGTGACATCAAAAGAACAAATGGAAGAGACGTTTCAAGAGGCGATCTCGGAGATGGGTAGCCTGGACATTCTGGTGAATAACGCAGGTATGAACATACGGACACCAGCACTTGAAGTAACAGACGAGCAGTGGGAGACCATCATGCAGACAAACTTAAAATCGGCTTTCTTCGCTTCGCAATTGGCGGGTCAGCATATGAAAGAACGTGGGACTGGGAAGATCATTAACATCTCTTCGGTAGGTGGGCATACGGCTTTGCGGACAGGGGTTGTATATGGTGCGACCAAAGCTGCATTAATTCATATGACCAAAGTTCTCGCACTGGAATGGGGCAAGTATGGAATCCGTGTCAATTCAGTAGGGCCATGGTATTTCCGAACACCTTTGACTGAAAAACTGCTGGATGATCCCCAGTATTTGCAGGAAATTGTAAGCCGCACACCGCTACAGCGAGTGGGAGAACTGGAAGAAGTGGTAGGGCCGGTTGTATTCCTGGCATCAGATGCAGCGGGATACATAACGGGTCAGACGTTATTGGTTGACGGTGGAATGTCCATTTATGGCTTTTAAATAAATGAAGTTGGTTGCAGTTTGGAAAAGTGGGTGGCATAACCAAATCATGGGTAATAACATAAGGGAAGTTGAAGTTAATCTGTATTTCTATTTATCTGTACCCAATTCACTGAACTTGGAGGAAGATAACCATGGAAACGCGCAAGTACGGTAATACTGGCATGAACGTAAGTACACTTGGATTTGGCGGAGCGGAAATAGGAAAAAATGTATCCAAAACGGATGTAGCGACATTGCTGAATAGTGCCCTAGATGCTGGATTAAACGTGATAGACACGGCTGAATGTTACGGTGACAGCGAGGAATTAATCGGCGAGGTGTTGTCACATCGGCGTGATGACTACTATTTGTTCACCAAATGTGGACATGCTGCCGGGATCGAAGGTCCGGATTGGGATGCCAAAGTACTGGAGCAAACGATTGACCGCAGTCTGAAAAGGCTGAAAACGGACTATGTGGATGTTATCCATTTGCATAGCTGCTCCGAAGAAGTACTCCGACAAGGAGCAGTAATCGAAGTACTGCAACGTGCCAAGGAAGCAGGAAAAACCAGATTTATCGGATATAGTGGTGATACAACAGATGCGCTTTATGCGATTCAGACCGGAGTATTTGACAGCCTGGAGACTTCATTAAATATCGCAGATCAGGAAGCAATTGATCTTACGTTGCCTGAAGCAAGGAAGAGAAACATGGGTGTAATCGCGAAAAGACCAATTGCCAATGCGGCCTGGACGTATGATACACTTTCAGAAGATGCTTATCCATTTATATACTGGAAGCGCTTAAGTGAACTGAATTATGGTTTTCTGGGTGAAGATGCCCAGGCGGCGGTGGAAACAGCACTGCGTTTTACGCTAAGTACCGAAGGTGTAGACACAGCTATTGTAGGAACAGCCAAGCCCAATCGCTGGCAGCAAAATGCTGATCTTGTGGCTAAAGGGCAACTCCCACAGGAATTGTATGATGAAATTAGAGCACGATGGAAAGAAATCGCCGGAGCAGATTGGACTGGCCGGACTTAAATTGGAAATATTAGCGAAGCCGCCATATGGCGGCTTTTTTTACGACAAATATAAAATATTTTCAACATATGAAAAATTCAAAACAGAATTCGGAACAGGGGCTGCGAAAAATTTTAGGGAATAATGTCTATACGTCAGCTTAGTTCAAACGGGTGACAAAGGATGAAAGAGGAAAGATCCCAGGAAATATCCCTTATTATAAGCGACTAAATTTATAAAAAACGACGAAGATATTGAGAAAATACGAAAAATAGGCAATCTACGTTCAATTTAAAAGAAATAACGACTAAGTTATAATATTTCAACATATGAAAAATTCACAATAGAAAGATCATTTTCTCACCTTAGTTACCATCTCTCAAATAGCCACATTGACGCACCTCCAAGTTTAAAAGGAAAACCATTCTAAGCGATTGAAGTCAACCACTTTTTTTGCGGATTTAAATCAAATTGAAAATATATCTTTATTCTGATGCTTAAAAAGCATACAGCTTGAATTTATCATCAGAATGAATTGAACATATTAATTATTATGTAAACTAATAATAATTCTTTTGGCAATACAGACATAAAACCTCCATGACCTGTAAATCGTAAGGGGATAAGGTAGAAGGAGGAGCTTCATGAAAAGTCAGCAACACCGTAAAAACGACGACGAAAAACTAAGTTGGGTCAGCCTATCCTTGTTTGGCGCGGGTTGCACACTGGGAACGGGATTTTTTCTAGGGACCAGTCTGGCGATTCATTGGGCCGGCATATCCGTACTTATATTGTTGGTGCTGGCGGCGGCAGGTACTTACTTTGTATTTGGTGCGCTGGCACAGATGACCGCAGAAGATCCAAAGGAAGGCGCTTTTCGAACGTATGCGGGCGAAGCATTCGGACCTTGGGCTGGTTTTGGTAGTGGATGGATGTACTGGTTCTCTGAAATGCTCATCATGGGCAGCTCATTAACGGCACTTGGGCTGTTCTCTCAATTCTGGTTTCCCAAGTTTCCGCTTTGGGCATTTGTTGCGATCTATGCCGCTATAGGTCTGTTCATTGCTGCACTAGGAGCGAAGGGATTAACCAAAACGGAGAATATTCTTGCTGTAATCAAACTTGCTGCAACGGTTGCATTTATAGCTATAGCAGGAGCGGCTTGTCTGGGTTGGTTACCTGTAAAAGTAACACCAGAGCAATTGAAGAATGAGTGGCTCCCGCATGGAGGTAAAGGGGTATGGACCGGTTTCATCTATGCATTCTTTGCTTTTGCCGGAATCGAGGTTATGGGTTTGATGGCAGCTAACCTGAAAGAACCAAAAGATGCAGTGAAATCAGGTCGAGTAATGTTATTATCGGTGAGTACACTCTATGTGATTTCAATTGCGTTGATCCTGTTGCTTGTGCCTTCAGCTCAGTTAACTCCAGATGAAAGTCCGCTTGTCAAAGCCATGTCAACCATTGGATTCACTGTTGTGGTCCACATTCTCAACGGAATTCTGATTATAGCCGGATTCTCGACGATGGTGGCTTCGTTATATGCCATTACGTCCATGTTGGTGAAACTCGCGGAAGATGGAGATGCACCAAAGTTGTTCACGAAGACCCGGGGAAAAAAGGACATGCCACTTCAGGCATTGTGTTGTACAGCGGCTGGATTAGTCCTGTCTACGTTGATGGCATTATGGATGCCCAAGAGTTTGTTTGAATATGTGACGACAGCAGGTAGTCTGGTATTAATGTATACATGGCTGCTCATCTGCATCACGTACATTAAAAAAATGAAGCCCGTGAAGTGGAATCGCATCAAAGTGTGGATTGCCATAGTATTAATTGTGGCTGCTGTGGCTGGGACAGCGATGGAAAAAGCCAGCAGAACGGGTCTGCTGGCAAGTATGGGACTTTTGGTGTTCCTTGGGATCATCACGTATGTTGTTCATAAGGTACGCGGCTCGAAACCACCGCAGTCAGCACCATCCAAACCATAAGTACCTTTCAGCAACTTTCGTGGAGGTCGCACAACGGATTAATGAGTGCTTTAAGATTATTTCGTCAACTTGCCTAGGGCTTGCTTCATCCGCATGAATGGACATTTGGAAGGTGTCTGCTCATCATCAGGCAGGAAATATTGTTTCCATTCCAGATTATCCTGCTGACCATACCACATCAGCGAAGGGTGAGCAGGTACAGCATCATACGCAGCGAGACGTTTGCGAATTAAGGTTTTCATTTTGCGGCCAAGAGGGGTGTTGTCATTAATGGATTCGAATACCCACCGTGGTTGAAAAGCAAACATGAGATAAGGAAAATGCCGGCTGGCTCGGAGTTCATGTGCAGGAGTTGCACAGAAACAAAAGTAAGGCTCTCCGCCAAAGCAAAACTCCCATGATGAATCATGAGGATCGGTTGAAATATGTTCTGGCCACGGCTCGGTATCGTGTGAACTTACCCGATTGAGCATTTGCCAGAATAACGTCTGATATTGCTCTACCGTTGTATGATCTTTCAGATCACTTGGCGTCTCACAGATCACGACCATCGAAGCGTAATGACCAGTGTCTCTGGAGACAGGACCATATTGTCTAAGCAGATCGGCCATATCTTCGGCAGCATGTTCAGATCGGGGGTCACACGTAAAGCCGTACCTCAAATGCCCTGACAGAAATCCCATTCGTCCAGGTACACACGGATACGTATTATTTTCATCGGCGATCATATCTGCAAATTGCGAATAAGCGTCCTGCTGCCAAGATGGAAGATGCTCAAACAAGGTGTTTATTTCGTCGGCACTATACAGCTCCGCCATTGATTCCCAACTCCATTCCACATGATACCGTTACAGTATTAATGTGGGGGAAGTTGGGTGACTGTCCAGCCTGATTTTGTTGTCAGAAAAAAATGGAACGTACAGCTTCGTACCCAAAATACAATCCAAATCCGATCAGGCAGATTCCCGAAATGATAGAGATCCAGCGCAATACATTCTCACTGCTATGTTTGTGGAATCGACTGGCCATTCCAGCCATAATGACATCCCACACCAGAATACCAATGAATATGCCTGAACTGTAGAGCAACAAATGAGCCGTGTCCGTATGTTTCACAGTTGTCGCGAGAATAGAGCCATAGATCCCAAGCCAAAATAAAATATTAAGTGGATTGGACAGGGCCATCAAAAATCCGGATATAAAAGATTTTCGAACAGTTGCTTCCGCAGTAGATGTACCTTGAATGCCTTGCTTTAGCTTCGAGAGCGTTTCCACTCCCGTGTAAATCAGAATAAAACTGCCAAATGACCAGAGAAAAGAGCGCATGAACGGCGTGTCCAGAAAATGGGCTACTCCAAAATAAATCAGTAGCATATACACCAAATCTGCAAACATAGCTCCGAGTCCTAGAATCCAAGCATGCATGAATCCGTGGCGGGCTCCACGGTCGAGTTGGGCGGCGTTAATCGGACCGATTGGAGCGGACAAGGATATTCCCAGAATGATATAACTGAACAGTACAGACATAAACACGTTCACTCCTTAACGGGTTCGATGAATTGTACCAGTTGTCACAGAAAATGGGTACAAGTCATCGTATTCCCGCAAGGAGTGAATTAGAACAAGCTACTTTTCTCATATTGCGTCAAGGCTTTGTTATTCTGTTAAAGTTCCACATCCAATTGAATTGGGGTGCAGTTGTATCCGTTGCATGAGCTTTCTTCACAAGGACAGGCGGAGAGCCCAATTGTGAGATCCATTAATGCCTCCATCTCGATATAATCACCTGCACGAGAGTCGGGAGCTACAACATCAATCTTGCCTTCACTGTCTACAACGGACTTCATAAACAGGTTAAATGGATAGTGTTGATCTGGTGGTAGAATCCCGAAGGGTTCCAGTGCCGTGTTCAGATTGTGATAACAACTCGCGTGATCATTTTTGTCGTATAACACCTCATACATCTCGGGACGACAAGCGGAGTTGAAGAAATCATGTACCCCAACGGTGTCACGAACAATCTTGAGTAATGGTTGATATTGATTGGAATACACAAACTGTCCCGGTTTAATTCGATAAGTACGCAATACGTCCATTGTCACGCCGGGGTCCAAGCGATGGTTAGCATCTGTAGCATCGTATGCCACAAAATCAATGACTTGCTGTCCCTCCAAATCCGTTATGCGCAGTAAAGAACCCTTGTTTACTTTCAAGGCATATCCCGTTTTGGCAGGGATACGATAAGACTGTTTATGGCCCTGATTTGTATTCATCCGTCACATTCCTCCACTACTTTTTGCTTTCAGTATGCGGAGCAGACGAAGCTTTCATGCACTGTTATGGCGACGTACTGTACTCAGGCAGGAACATCCAATGGTGAATTTTAAACACAAACTACATTATATGCCTTTATGCTGGAAACAGTGGATTACCTCTCATTCCAATCCAGAGGTCTGATTGTTCAAGCTGTCCAGCCAGATGTAATAACCAATCTTCGCGTCCCTTGGTTGCCATCACTTGAACGCCCATTGGCAAACCTTCAGGTGTCATATGCAGAGGTACACTTATCGCAGGCTGGCCTGTCAGATTTGCAAGCTGGGTGAAAGGTGTATACGTAAGACTTGGCTCAAACATTTCATAGATGAGTTGCTGCTGCTGGGTCTTGTCCAATTCACTAATTCGCATCAGATTACGGATCTGTTCGTCATGAGGTGTTAATTCACCAATCTTAGGCGCAGGAAAAGCATTAACAGGTGTGACGTAGAAGTCATAACGCTCAAACAAGGTGGACATCTGAGCTGCAGCTACATCCCATTCTGCTAAGCTATGTACAAATTCCGCAGCGGACACCTTTTTTCCAGCTTCAGCCAGAACCCAGGATTCAATCTCCATATCATCGGAGGTCAGAGCACGGCCCAAGGATCTTTCCATGGAAGAGATCATCGCGGCCATCTCACCACTGTTCATCATGTAATAATTCTCCATCAACCGAACTCCATTGACTGGACTCAGTTTTTCTTCAACATGATGACCTTGATCTTCCAACCAGCGAACGAGCTTGTATACAGACTCTTTGGCTTCTGCGCTGACAGGTGTACCCACGGGCGAATCCGTTGTGTATGCAATTTTCAGTTTGCGTTGATGTGGATAGCTCATATCTGCCAAGTAACTGCCTGGAAAGAGTGGAGCATGGAACGCAGCTTCGGGCTGAATGACTTGTAACGTATCAAGCAATGCAGCACTGTCCCGAACCGAGCGAGAGAGGGCAAAATCAATCGATGCGCCTTGCCATTGACGACCAACTCCCGGTCCTACAGGTGTGCGCCCGCGTGTTGGCTTCAATCCAAACAATCCGCTAAAGGAAGCCGGGATACGAATCGAACCACCTCCGTCACTGGCTCCAGCCAGAGGAACAATACCCGAAGCTACAGCCGCGGCAGCTCCACCGCTTGAACCACCTGGGGAGTGATTGATATTCCATGGATTGCGAGTTGGACCATGGAGGCGGGGCTCTGTGATATTTTTCAAGCCAAATTCAGGCGTATTGGTATGTCCTATGAAGATAAAGCCTGCATCACGGAGTCGAGTGACAAAAGTGGAATTGCGTAATGCACGATGCTCGCTGAACAAACGTGAGCCTGAAGTCAGAAATTCACCTTCCAAGGATTGCGAGATATCTTTCAGGAGCAGGGGAACACCGGCAAAAGGTTGTTCTCCAGGTCGAACCAAACCGGCTTCCTCCCGTGCACGAGATTCATATGTACGAATAACCGCATTAAGTTGCGGATTCACTTCTTCAAGGCGTGCAAACGCCGCTTCAAGCATTTCAACCGGGGATACTTCCCGGGATCGGATCAGTTCAGCCAAACCTACGGCGTCGTAGGAGGTATATGAGAATGAAGACATTATGATCGTTCCTCTCTGAATATATTTCATCTGTTTATTCCATATGTCATCGTACCACCGGATTAGACAAAAGACAAAAGATAGAAGAATCGTAGTGCGATGAGATGCATACTCGTTATGAGGTTGGAGGGAAAAGAGGGGAGTATTTGCATATGCGATATAGAAATAAAGCACAGGGTTAATAGCTCATATTGCTAATTGAGAAAATGAACGAGTAATATCGAGTCATGGCAATAAAAAAACCACTGCTCATCTAATTGATGTGCAATGGTTTTACTTTATATTTGACTATTTGTTTATATGTGAACCTCAGATATCCACTTACTCTGTACGCAGCTTCGGTGCCGCATCGGCCGCAGTGGATGATCTTTCCTGCTGTCTGGAAATGGCGAAGAGGGCCACCCAGATCAGGATAAAACCAAGTAGCTGCTCCCATGTAATCAGTGTACGGAAAGCAATCCAGTTCACCAACACACCCGCCATCGGGAAGCTAAGTTCTGCGAGTGTTGCAACAGATGCTTTGGTTGACGACAGACCTTTGTAATACAACAGAAGACTGAGCAAACCAGGTAACAATGCCTGACCGAGAATGTTGAGGATGACAGCAGTCTGTTCACCCGTTCCGGACGGAAACGTCCATGCCGCACCTTCGTTCCACGTCATAAAGATCAGGAGCGGGAGAGCAACGACAAAGCGAAGGGAGGTGACGGTTTCGTAACGCGCCTGACCCAGCATCAATCGTCCCATAACGGTTGAACCTCCCCATAAGGCAGCGGCCCCAAGGGATAACAAGCTTCCAGCATGAATCCAGTTGTCCCAGTTACCTAATGGCAATGTGAAGCCAAATGTAAGCAGGTAGGTTCCTGCTAATGCAACGAAGAACAATCCACCGAAGCGACGTGGTAACGTCTCTTTTAATAACAGTTTAGCCAGCACGATAGCGAAGAGTGGTTGCATTTTTTGCAATAACAGCACCGTATTAGGATCGTTATGTGTTAGTGCCATGGTGAACAATACCGTTGCAAGTGCTGATCCTCCCCATGAGATAAAAATCACGGCAATCCAGTGGCGAGCGCGCAGGTTTTTCAGATCAGCCCGAAATTTCCACAGTACGGGAATGGCAATAAGACTGACGATGATATGTTCCACCAGTACAATCTGCGTGGATGTCATCGTATTTAGCAAAATAATGCGGAAGAGTGGGTCGACACCCCATAAGGCGGCGCCGAGAACTACAAGCCAGAATCCGGTATTACTTCGTTCCTTGCGGTAAACAGGTGATGCTGCTGATGTCTTTTCCATATTCAGGACTCCTTCGTCAGAACACGGAATCTTCAGTTGGCAAAATCGACAAAAGCCCCCGTTTTGGTATATACCAAATAAACGGGGGCTCATCCAAGGACATGCGTCAGGAAAGAGGCCTTCCCGTGAACGGCATGTCAATGTGTTGATCTTCTCTCATCCGGACTGTACCGTCGGCCTTGGATTCACACCAAGTCAGTCGCTGAATGTCCTTCGTTAAGAACAATTAGCGAGTCGCGGGCTGGTTCCGAAGAACATCACCGCCGGTTGGGAATTGCACCCTACCCCGAAGATCCTATTCAATTATATAGTGTGTTGAACAAGCTGTAACATTAATAAGTTCATCTTATTCCTGTAAGCGCTAGCAGTTCAAGCATTTTTTTTAGAAAACGATTTTCCAGCTTCCTTGCTGTCTGCGAAGGAGCACGATCTGACCTGCGTGATACGCATCATGGAGTACCCAGCGAGCTAGTTCGTGTGCCCATTTCTCTTCGGAGTCCATATATGCGGCTTCAAGATCTGACTCTTGTAGTGCAGCCAATTGATCTCGTAACTGCTGGGCTAATCGAGTTGTACCCTGTAGCAGTGTATTCCATCCAGCTACGTCCGTTGCATCTCCAGAATTCCCAAATGTGTATTCATTGGAGTCAACAGCAGGAAGGGTGGGCTCCTTACCTTGCATGCGACACAATAAGCGATGGTTGTAATAATACATATGGTTAACCAACTGCCAGATGCTTAATCCCCCTGAGGGTGGAATCCAAGCTGCTTGTTCTGCTGTAAGACCCTCCAAGGATTTCGACAAAGGTACAATCCAATTACATTGATCCCAAGTATCATCCTTTTGAATAAGTAACACATCTTGTGCTGTTGTTTTTGTCATTGCCTTTTCCTCCTTGCGTTTAATTGTGATTTGAGATGTAACTAGCTAAAACTTATTATTGAGGTTACACTTAATATAACACATCAAAGATGAGTTGTAACCTTCTTTATTTGATTAGATGGTTACACTGAACGGAGGTATATATGGACAGGTTATGGACCGATTTTGTAAACAGCGATTATCATGACTGGCGTGGGGGAGATCGATCGGAGGACAGGCTGGGTAAGGCGAGCTGGCAGCAAGACTTTCTGGAAAGATGGCAACTTAACGCTTCTGTCCCTGCATCTCCAGAAGATGAGTTGTCGATGAGAAATTTCAGGAATGAATTGATAGCTCTTGGAGCCCGCTTGTCTTCTGGAGCATCTTTAACGGATGTAGAAAAACAATGGTTGAATGGCTTTATTGAAGCAGGGCATGTGAGAAGAACATTGACTACAATTGATCAGGAACTGAAACTCCAACTGGTAGCTGTGGAAGCGCATTGGCATCAGGTTATGGCTGAAGTAGCTGCTGATTTTGCTTTGACTTTGGTAGAGGGGGAAGGCGGCAGGATTCGGATCTGTGATAATTCGGATTGTCGCTGGATGTTCTATGATGATACCCGAAGCAGAACACAGAAGTACTGTGATGATAAGATGTGCGGCAATCTGATGAAGGTCAGAAGATTTCGGGCGAAACGCAAATCCCAAAATTGATAAATACTAACAATAACTATATAATGTATATATACTAGCGAAAAAATAGTCAGAAGCAGTACAGACTCGTAAGCAGGATGTGATCGTCTTTCAAACCAAAATAGATGGGAGATGTTTCTTGTGCGGACAAGTTATCTGTTGAAAAATGGCTGTGTGTTGTCGATGGATGCTAAAATTGGACAGTATAAGAGGGCGGACGTTCTGATTCAGGATTCACTGATTATGGCGATCCAGCCCGACCTGGATATTCCGGATGCGGAGGTCATTGATGCTTCATCGATGATTATTATGCCTGGGCTGGTGGACACGCATCGGCATATGTGGGAATCACTTGTCAAAACAGCGGGGACCAACTGGTCGTTACCAGTTTATTTGCAAAATCTCTATTATGGTGCGATGGGAAGCAAGCTCCGCCCACAAGATAGTTATATTGCCAACCTGCTCGGTTCCTTGGAAGCGCTTAACGCAGGAGTGACGACAGTAATGGATTGGAGCATGCCGTATTCCCCTGACCATACGGATGAACTGATTCGTGGACTTCAGGATGCTGGCATTCGGGCGGTATTTGCTCACGGAGTCCCTGGTGAGACGGACTACTGGAATCGGGATAGTCAACTCACGTATTCGAATAATGATGTGAGAAGAGTCAAAGAACGTTATTTTTCATCACGGGATCAATTACTTACTTATGGGCTGGCCATTCGTGGTCCGGAGTTCAGTCATTGGGATACAACCGTGAAAGAGATCGAACTAGCACAAGAACTGGATGCGATCTGTTCCATGCATGCCGGATTTGGCAGTTGGGGATCTGTGGATCGCTCGATCAGTCACTTGTACGAAGCGGGACTGTTAAGTCCACGGGTGAATATCGTTCATGGTAACACCATGGGCATGGATGAATACAAAATGCTGGCAGATAGCGGCGCTTCCTTGTCGGTCACACCTGAGGTTGAAATGATGATGGGGCATGGATATCCGGCCACCGGCTATTTTCTTGAACACGGGGGAACCCCTACACTTGGTGTAGATGTAGTGACGTCCACAGGCGGAGATATGTTCTCGCAGATGAAGTTTGCACTTCAAGCTGAACGATCCAGAGCCAATGAACAACTTTTGCAGCAGGGTGAGATGCCTGGTGAGTTGAACTTGCAGTCCAGCCAAGTACTGAGATTTGCAACTTCAGCTGGTGCCCAAGCATTGGGATTGGAGCAGAAGGTGGGTACGTTGACCCCAGGGAAGGAAGCGGATCTGATCATGATTCGCACCACCGATCTGAATATGTTCCCCGTTCATGATCCAATCGGCGCTGTTGTGCAATTTGCCAATCCATCCAACGTGGATACGGTCTTTGTGGCAGGTAGACTCGTGAAGCGAGAGGGTAAGCTGTTGAATGTTGATCTGGATGCGATTCGTTATGCGGCGATGCAGAGCAAAGATTATTTGTTAACCCAATACCGGATGTCAGATGCAGAGAGAATTGCTTTCGCATAATTTACTTTTTCATAAAAGCCTATATAAGATCAGTTCGTATTTTCATATACACCTCTAGCTGTATAAAGAGGAAAGGAAGAGCCATATCATGCGATGTGGCTCTTTTACATGCTTGAATATCGTCCAATTAGACAGGATAACGGATGAAGGGACAGCGGAAAAAGACGAAAAGAGCTCTCTTTTTCTAAACTTCGGATAACAAGGATGATAAGGTGTTTTTCACGAAAATTAAGGCTCATAAAAACTGCGCATAATATAAATTATACGCAGTTTTGTTTTAAATCGATTTTCATATTCAACCACGTGCAACAGATCATGATAAATTTCGCGGAAAAAGAACAAAATAAGTGATCTACAAAAATAAATTTAACCAAGCAACGCGATAACGTGTAGAATTCGATAGGTTTTTATAGGTGATCGATAAGATAGAACAAATGACTTTTTCATAGAACAGTTGGGAAGCCATCCAATCGCTACTACATCCATAGCACAATCAAGATTCATGACGAGAGGAACATGACTATGCGTGAGAACAAACAACGATCTTCATTATTTCGTAAAAAACCAATTGCCTCCGGGGGCGATAACAGCAGTGCATTGAAAAGGGCGCTCGGTCCGTTGGACTTAACCACACTTGGGGTGGGTGCCATTATCGGCACAGGGATTTTTGTGTTGACTGGTGTAGCTGCCGCAACGTATGCCGGCCCGGGCCTTGTACTGTCATTTTTGCTGGCAGGTATCATATGTGCATTCGCTGCATTATGTTACTCGGAATTTGCATCAAGCATACCGGCCTCGGGTAGTGCGTACACGTATAGCTATACGGCTTTTGGCGAAGTGATTGCCTGGATTCTGGGATGGGATCTGATATTAGAGTATGGATTCGCGAGTGCGGCGGTAGCCAGTGGATGGTCTGGATATTTCCAAACGTTATTGTCCGGATTCGGGCTGGAGTTACCACATGCTCTTACGAGTGCGTTCAGCCCGGAAAAGGGAACCTATTTTGACATCACGGCGGCGGTCATTACGTTAATTATCACTTTCCTGCTTACCCGAGGGGTGAAGGAGGCGGCTCGTGCGAACGGCATCATGGTAGCGATTAAAATTATCGTGGTGCTGATCTTCATTGGTGTAGGTGTTTTCTATGTAGAGCCAACCAACTGGCAGCCATTTTTGCCTTTTGGTATCTCAGGCGTAACAGCTGGAGCAGCGACGGTATTTTTTGCCTACATCGGATTTGATGCGGTCTCCACAGCGGCAGAAGAAGTTAAGCAGCCACAACGGGATTTGCCGATTGGAATTATTGCGTCACTGGCAATCTGTACCGTTCTCTACATTGTTGTATCATTGATCCTCACAGGGATTGTACCTTATAACATGTTGAATGTAAGTGATCCAGTTGCGTTTGCATTTGAATTTGTTCAATTGAAGGGATTGTCCTGGATTGTATCTCTTGGAGCGATTGCCGGCATTACGACCGTATTGCTGGTCATGATGTATGGTCAGACACGTCTGCTCTATTCCATGTCTCGTGACGGACTGCTGTCACCTGTCTTCTCCAAAGTTAGTGGCAAGAGTCAGACACCTGCGGTAGGGACATGGGTTGCAGGCATTATCGTGGCTCTGTTCTCCGGGTTCATCTCGTTGGGACATTTGGCGGAGCTTACGAACATCGGAACGTTGTTTGCTTTTGCAGTTGTAAGTCTGGGCATTATCGTATTGCGTAAAAATAACCCGGATCTCAAACGCGGATTTCGCGTTCCACTTGTGCCGCTGATTCCGATTCTGAGTGCCTTGGGTTGTGTATACTTAATGACACGCCTTGCAGCGCTGACATGGATTACGTTTTTTGCTTGGTTGATCATTGGATTAATTATCTACTTTGCGTATGGAAGGCATTACAGTCATCTGAATCCGAAACGCCGGATCTCGAGTGCTTTCAGAGCAAAGGATAATTAGATTAGTCGAGAACATCTTTAACCGAGAATATCTTCATTTTTCCTCATTTCGTATCGCTTAGGCGAAGCGGGATGGGGATTTTTTTTATATAGAAAGATAAAGGAAGATAACGGCAGGGGAAGGTTGGAATTTTCTTCATATATGGGTAAGTAATTAGGGACGTGACGAATTTAATCACGGGGGCGGGGTTGCGGCTAAGCCAAATATGAAATATATTTGGGGATGTGACATGCCATCAGACATAAGAGAGGGGATGTATCATGAACACACCATTACATACGAATTCAGATCATCAAAATGCAGCTTTTGGATTTGCATTAGCTGACTCATCCGTACTTGCAGAGGCACAATTAGTTGTTTCACAATCAGGAGGTGCAGGTGACCTACAGTTAGATATTGATCCGCAGCGTCTTCTGAAGGATGGACGTAAGGTATCTGTCATTGCACAACAGTTGGATTCACCCGTCAATCGTCAGGATGCTAATATCATCTATGGTCAGGAGCTGGCATACGTGCAGTATGCTGTTAACCTGAAACCAGATAGCACAATCTCCATTGCATCTATTGAAGGCGTTGAACAGTCTGTTAATCTTGGTTGGGAAGCATTTCAAGAGAGGGAATACGAACTTCGAATCTCCCTGCATATGAAAACACCTCGTATTGCTGAAGGTACACTCGAACCTGAACAACTTGCAATGGTTAAGTATGCGCAAGTTATCACCGTATATATATCGCTTTTCCCGGCAGAAGCAGCGTCGTTGAGTTCACCATCTCAAGCTGTGTGGAGCAGAAACCATCATGTGTTTGACTCCTACGGCAGAGGAGGATTTATCCTCGCTGACCTGCCTCGACTCGCTGAACGTGTAGGGGAACTGATGGGACCGGGTAACCATAATCTGATCGAACAATTTGCGGAAGGCGAACTGTCGGATACGTTGCTGGAAGAGGGGATGATGGCGATCGCCTGGGGCGTGACTCCGTGGTGTTATTCACTCTATTCTGCACCAGATGAGCAGTCGGCTGGAATACTTGCCGTGGACAAGCTGGGCGACGAACCTGAACGGCAAGGGATCTACCGTATTGATCCGTCCATTCAACAATTAAGTATCGTACCTGCGAATGAGTTGGCTTATTGGCCTGCCTGCGTTCAGAACGATTGGCCTGTCATTGATGTGGCGGGTGAAGGCGAGACGTTGCACATGGATTTATATACTCAGATCTGTGAATCCGTGAATGGGTTGCACGAGAATCCATTGCCATCGTTTGTACTTACTCGCAGTCAAGGCAAACCCGAAACGATCATTCCACTGATTGATGTTGTCATTGTGGATGAAGCGTAGAGCACTGCTTTATAATAAATATATACATTGAACTAATCATTTACACGAAAACGGAGAGGACAGAAAGAACCTGAAAAAGTGTAGCTAAAAGTTTTCTGTAAGAAAGCTACTTCGGAAGCATACGCTTCGCCTTTATCCACGGATTTTCCCCTTGAGAAAAGGGAATCAGAAAAATCTGGGGATAATAGCGATTGGAAGGTTGTTCTGTCATCGCAGTGCCCGTGTAAATAATCTTAGTCAATTTATAAAGAACCGAATTGAGGTGACGTAGACAGATGATGACCGAGGAGATTCAGGAGCAATATGCGGACGAGCTTGAAGCTTTTCACATATGGATGAAGGACGCCGGATATACAGGCCATACAGTAAAATCATACACGGGTGACGTGGTGGAATTCCTGGTCTCCATTCAAGGAAAGTCACTGGAGCAGGTCAAAAAGCTGCATGTGTTGTCTTTTCTGTCCCGCGCGCGGGAGCGCGGGGTTAGTGATGCCACGAGAAATCGCAAACATGCGGCGGTGAACTGTTTTTACAAGTCCCTCATTGAACTCGAATTGTTAACCAATAATCCCGCGTTTGGGATCAAAAAATCCAAAACCGAGAAAAACCGTGCGCCCGTTTTCCTTGATGAAAATGGGCTGACACGTTTCCTCGAGTCGGTAGAAGGCAAGTATCGCACACGTAATCTGGCTGTTTTTCTACTGATGGGATATATGGGATTACGGGTTGGAGAAGTGCATGCGTTGGATTGCAAAGACTATAATGCAGAGCGGCGTACATTGGATGTATTTGGTAAAGGTCGTAAATGGCGCTCACTCCCTGTACCGGAGACTGTGGCAAAAGTATTATCTCAAGCGATGGCTGAGCGTCTCGATCCTTGGCGGCCAAAAGAGGAAGCGTTATTTGTCTCGCAAAAAGGGAAGCGACTGTCGATTCGCAGCATCCAGCTCATATCTACAGAAACCTTTGAACGCTTCCAGCAGGAATCACCAGCCAATCAACGTCAAAACTACTCCAGTCATAAGCTGCGTCACTCCTTCGCGACCATGATGTTACGGCGTGGAGCCGACTTGCGTACGGTGCAGGAGCTGCTCGGTCATGCATCGATTCAAACGACAACGGTGTACACTCACGTAACCAGCCGGGAGAAAGAAGAGGCTATGGCTCTGCTGGACGTAAAACTTCCGACATATTAGAAGAAAAAAGCCAATATTTAATCCGAAAAGCAGTCTGTCCAAGTGACAGGCTTTTTTTGTTATTGATTTGGATGGTGGATATTTAAACATAATTAATATTATGTAAACTAATATCTGAAATCTAAATAGGCCTATAATAGAAATCAAACAAAAGAACCATTCGCCTCTTCTCTTTAGAAGAAACAAATGGCCCTTTTGGCTAAGACAGATATCTTAATTTACAACTTTTAACGTGCTGAATCGTTCACGATATGAATGATTGCGCGATTGAATTACTCGAGTCCGGCGATCTGTTCTTTTAATTTGTTAGCAGAAGCCTGGAAAGCCACTTTTTCGGTTTCATTCAACGGAAGAGGCAGAATTTCGCGCACACCGTTACGATCGACAACACATGGAACACCCAGATAAACATCCGATACACCATTGTAATCTTCAAGGTACGTGGATACGTTCAGAACGGAGCCTTCGTTGCCGAGAATTGCAGCTACAATGCGGTCCAGAGCAAGGGCGATTGCATAGGAAGTCGCTCCTTTGGCATTAATAATCTCATACGCTGCATTTTTGGTACGGTCGAAGATATCCTGTTGTGTTTCTTCATCCAATTCCAGATCTGTTCCTGCAACGTTAGCCAGGCTCCATACCGGTACTTCGGAATCTCCATGCTCACCAATAATGTGTGCGTGAATACTACGCGGGTCGATCCCTTTATTTTTACCAATCAGGTAACGGAAACGTGCGCTATCGAGCAATGTACCTGAACCGATGACACGGGAAGCAGGCCATCCACTTTGTTTCCATGAAGTATAGGACAAAATATCTACAGGATTGGTTGCAATCAGCAAAATACCATGAGAATTCACTTCAGTAATACGCTCGATAATATCTTTGAAAATGCTTGCATTTTTCTTCAGCAGATCAATCCGGGTTTCGCCTGGTTTCTGGGAAGCACCGGCTGTAATAATAATGATATCTGCATCTTTGCAGTCGGAATAATCGCCAGCCCATACTTTCACGCCTCCCGTAAATGGAAGACCGTGGTTCATATCCAGCATTTCGCCGGTTGCTTTATCATGATTCACATCCACAAATACCAACTCGGACGAACGCTGTCTCAACATTAGCGTGTATCCCGTTGTTGTTCCCACCGCACCCATGCCTACAATTACGACACGACTTGGTTTCAGAGCTGCACTATTTGTCATGTTCAATATCCTCTCCTTTTTGGGTTATACTCCCATCCATATTAAGGGATTAGAGAATATAAAGCGAGTGTTGTCTATAAAATAGTTCGCATTTCATGTCTTTTTACCAATTATTCCGTCGAAAAACAGTTTAGGATGAAATTAATGGCAATAAATGTGCGACCTATAGCCCAGAGTATGAGCTGGAAAAAGGGAACGGGCCGACCATGAGTGGGCAATGAGCCTTTTACATAAGGTTTGTGGTAGAATAGGAGCAGTGGATTCTGATGAATCGTAAATAAAACGCCATAGGACAGGCATGCGCGCCTGTATATTGGATGAGAGAGGTGGAACCCACTTGCGTTTGCAATGGATTAAAATCGCGCAGACAGCATTGCTGTCTATAGGTATAGCAGCTGTATTGGCTGCATGCACCGACTCAGATCAACCTCCGGTAGCAGAACCTCCGCAGCAGCAGGAGGACGCCGGGAATACAGGGCAGACGTTAACTGTCGTTCCCCCTGTGAACAGTACAGAATCTGCAGATATGGCCAAGTACCAAATACAGACCCGTTTGACCGATTTTCAGTTGCTCAATGACAACGGAGGATTGGCTTGGGGTGTGACGAGGAATGCCCTGCGCCTGTACTACACTCAGGATCAGGGAAAGACCTGGACCAATATTTCACCTTCGGGAAATGTACAGTTTCCGGCTAACCCTAAATATGGACAAAGCATTTATTTTGTAGATCGTGCGCACGGTTGGATTGTTCGTGAAGGCATGGGTGGAACAGATACCATGGTGCTTCGCACCAACAACGGGGGCGTAACTTGGAGCCTGTCTTCTCTGTCTAAGACGGATAAAGTGACTGCGATCTCATTTGTATCTCCTGAGAAAGGCTGGATTCTCACCACGGTCGATACCGCTATTGGTAAACAGGACAAGAAACTTTACTTTACCGAGGACGGTGGAATTACCTGGAATCGGATGTCTTCCAGTGATGAAGATGGCAAACAGGAAGCAGAAGAGATTTCCAAACGTGGATACACCACGGGCATGACTTTCTCGGATCCAAAACATGGTTTCTTAACAGCGCTGGAGTTCGGCACACCGAAGTTATATGTAACATCAGACGGCGGAGAAAACTGGAATACTGGACCATCCTTCTTTGATCGAAACAAATTCAACGGGTGTGGTAATTTCAGTGTTAGTTCACCACAATTTTTTGGACGTGAAGCGCAATCTGCCTGGATGTCAATGTCCTGTTCTCAAGGGGAGAGCACGACATTCAATGGATTCTTTACCACCGATGGCGGAAAAATCTGGAAGCTGTCCAATTTCACTTTAAACAAACAAACAGGTGCGAATCGTAACCTTTCACCAGTATTTCTGAACGCATCTGAAGGTTGGGCGATGCAAAAGGGCATAACCTACCACACCAAGGATGCGGGCAAAACGTGGAGCGCTCTTCCTGCAAGCAGTGTACTGGAGAAAATTCTCGAAGATTATCCGGAGATTGTGAAGATGCAGATGGTTACCCCCAAGCTTGGCTGGATATTGGTTGAAAATACAGATGCCAAAAGATCGTTGTTATTGCAAACGGTAGATGGCGGTGTACATTGGAAAGTACTCTAAAGTAGAGTGTTATCGATGTGAATAGATAGGAGAAAGGAGAGGAGCCTAAGGGTTCCTTTTCTTTTTTGCTTAGTTTGTGAAATAAATCACAAATAAATCCGGTAGAAGGTGATATATTTAACTCAACAAGAGAAGGAGTGATGAAGATGAGAACCAACGGTCAAACTCAAATCACGCAGGCGGATGAATTAACCAGATATATGCTTCAATTATGCTACACATGTGACGATGCCAATCGTTGTACAACAGAGGAAGCAGTGAAGGCTTGCATGGCAGAACACGCACAGGCAGACCAGCCCGAACCAGCCGAAGGCGGAGATGTAACTCGCGGGTTTATGGACTTGATGTACGCTTAGTTATCAAAACGGATCAAAGAAGGCTGATATATCAACGTTTTGCCCCCAACAGGGGGCTTTCTTATTTTGAAAAATCACTAAAAAAATCACATATCCTGCAGCACACTCATGTTCAACACTTCAGCAAAATGTTTTTTTATCTTCTGGTCAGCATTATTTTGCATTTTCTGAGTGACATGAGTATATATGCCGAGAGTTATTTTTTCATCCCGATGCCCCACTCGTTGCATAATCGTTATTAAATCAACACCTGCCTCAGCGAGCATGCTGATATAAGTATGTCTGAAAATATGAGGTGTAGCATGCTTCTTTATAGTTGTTTTCTTCATAAGTTGTTGCATTCTTGTAAGAATGTACTTCTGATGTATAGGATATCCGTCGGGTTTTCTAAATATTTTTCTTCAACAAGTTGATCCTTATTTTCTATTTCAGCTACAGTAAGCATCTTAACTGGAATAATAGAGTCCGTAGTTGGATTATCAAGAATGTATTTGTTTTTAATAGCATATTTAAAGATCATGTTCGCAGTAGTTTTAAAACCGCTTATAGTATTGAAAGAATATCCTTGTTCAAACAACTGATAAAGACACTCTTGAAAATTTCTATGAGTAATAGTAGAGATCTTTCTTTTTGCAAAGTGTTTGTTTAAATTCTTGATTTCAACTCCTCTGGTTATAATGCTTCGTTTTTTCACCTTACCTTTAGAATAAACTCTAAACCATTCTTCAGCCACATCTTCAAAAAGTAAACTCTTATTCTTCTTAGCATTAATACCTCTTGATAATTGATCATACACAGCTTGAGCACGAGCGAATGCTTCCTTTTGAGTATCACCTCTTCGAGGTATCTGTTTCCGCTTTCCAGTTAAAGGATCAGGAGGACCCTCTAAAGTACATATCCATTTGTATCCTTGTTTATTGTTAGCCTTAATCTTTGTATAAGATGCCATGATGATCAGCTCCTCAAATTAACTAGTTTGATTTTTTAATTGTTGGAGAAGACGTCTTGATTCACTTGAAGTCTGTCTAGGTTTTGTTGAGCGAAACAGGTTGACTGCCATTTGAATTTTACCTTTCATAAGTTCAACATCTTCACGGTAGCTATGGTATTCTTCGTGTAATCTAGAAGCAATCTGTTCAGCACGATCTGCAGCCAACTCAATAGGGACTCTAAACTCTTCTGATAGAAGTCCAATATATTCAGCCCAAGTCATATCTAAGGGTGTAGGGAGCAAGTAGTAGGGCATAGAAGCTATTAATCTAAAGTTTGTTGCCTGGATCTCTTGAAGATCAATAAAAAGCTTAGGTAGCTCATCTTGGTGTCCTTCGTGACGAACGATATGAGCAAGCTCGTGAAAGAAATCTGCCCTTTGTTGTATGAGAGAAGTATCTTTATTTAAAAAAATAACACTCCCCCAATCTTCCCAATGAGATTTGGGTTTTCCATTGTAATAAATGATGTCTGCTCCCCATATGGAGGCAATTAGGTCGATATCCAGCTCATGCGGATGATTAATTCCAAACACTTGATACAAATCGCAGATCAACAGTTCTGTATCCGTTGGTTCATAATATGGAAGGATTATGCCATTTCCCCTTGCAAAATAGTACATATGTTCGGTTTTTAGTTTGAAAGAAAAGCCCAAAAGGGCTTGGTGGAATTACTTTGCTGCTGTGACCGATCAGTCGAAAGTGAACGGACAAAAGTGTCCGATCATGAAGTCAGTGATAAGACAAATATGTCCGATCACACAGCAAATTTGGGTAGTGATCGGACAAAACTGTCCGATCTAAAAGATAGTACTACTACTATTACTACTGCTACTACTAGTGAATCATGGGATGACATATTGAATCCTATTCCTTCCGGAGACGATGGAATGATTGAAATATTGGATGCTTATTGCAAGATGCACAACAAACTGGATTTTAATGTTTCTCAGAAAGAACGTTTAGCCATGGGTAAGATGGTCGCCGGAGGTACGCCTAGCCCTTTTACCATCCAAACTATGGCAAGCCTGCTTCAGGCAAAACGCATTCGTGAGGGAAATAGCTTCAAGCTTCCCAAGAGTTTTTTATACTACGTCGAAGGCATCGAGGAAGCTTGGAAAATTCATCAAGCACCGGAACAGCAGCCATTTAAACCTGTTTTGGTTCCGAATACACAAGCGACAGCGGCCACTCAGCCGCGGAGGTTAAACCGTCAACAGCAAAAGAGAGAGAATCTAAAGCAGAGACTGAGAGAGGAGGAAGCCGTGGAAAGAGCTGATGTCCTGAGGTTATTCGTTTTGATAACCGATGAATATCCGAATTTTGATGACAGTGACGAAAACGTGGATCGCCATCTCAAGGCGCTGAAAGATTTCCCTTTTGAAACGGCTGTACAAAACGTTGAACGGCACATCGAGACAAACAGTTTTTACCCCAAGATCTCTGAGATACGGGGATTCGCCGCTGATCAGTCAGCACGTGAACGTGAGTTGGAAGCAACCAGGGCTTACCTAAATCAAAGAGAAGCAAACCGGGCTAAAGCTACGTTGCCGCCGCCTGGATGGAAGGATGATTTACTTGCAAAACTTCGGGGGGATTGAAGATAGGCTGCCGATCAGCATGGAATTTGAACGTTCTGCTCTTGGAGCGTTGATAATCAAGCCTGAGGAAACCTTGGAACATTTTGAAATACTCACAACGGACGCCTTTTACGACAGGGCTCATCGCTTGATCTACGGGACAATAGCGGAGTTGGTAGATGCTCAGGAACCGATTGATCTCACGACGATTACTGCCCGCTTGGAGAAGAAAGGCGAGTTGAAAGATATCGGCGGTGTCAGTTATCTGGCTGCCCTTGCTCATGGTGTGCCAACTGCTACCAATGCGGGGTACTACTTCGGTCAACTGAAGGGTTTAGCTATCCGTCGGGAATTTATCCAAACCAATGCATTGCAGATCGAGCAAGCCATTGCCGGTACCGAAGTTCCGCAGCTACTTGCCAGTGCATCAGCAGCGCAAGCAAAGATCGCTGATCGGGCTGCTCCCAAGGAAGCATTCAAGCGGATTAAAGACATCATGATGCAGCTGGTAGACGATGTAGAGACACGGGCGAGAAACGTCAGACTCGGTATTATCAACGGGCTACTAACAGGGTTCGCGGACTTGGACAGCATAACCGGTGGGCTTCAGCGGAGTGATTTGATTATTGTGGCGGCACGTCCTTCTGTGGGAAAGACTGCGTTTGCCCTGAATGTCGCACAAAACGTTGCAAAGATAGCGGACGGCGCAGTAGCAATTTTCAGTTTGGAGATGTCAGCAGGGCAATTCGGACAGCGGATGGTAAGTTCCGAAGGGAATATCGATGCTACATCGATGAAGATGGGTGACATGGAAGATCCGGACTGGATCAACATGGCCGAGACTGTTGGGGTGCTGGCTGAGAGAAATATATTCGTGGATGATTCAGCAGGGATAACTATCCAGGACATTTGCTCCAAATGCAGGCGTTTGAAAAAAGAAGAGGGCTTATCCTTGATCGTGATCGATTACCTTCAACTCATTGAGGTTGCTGGGGGACGCGGTAAATCTGGCGAAAACCGACAACAGGAAGTGTCCATGATCAGTCGGACATTGAAGCACTTAGCCCGCGAACTGGACGTTCCTATCATTGCACTTTCCCAACTCAGTCGGGCAGTCGAACAACGCCAGGACAAACGTCCGATGATGAGTGACTTGCGGGAATCCGGCTCCATTGAGCAAGATGCCGACATCGTAGCGTTCTTGTACCGGGACGACTACTACAACCAGGAATCGGAGAAGAAGAACATCATCGAGATCATCATTGGTAAACAACGTAATGGTCCGGTAGGCACGGTGGAACTGGTCTTCCTGAAACAGTTCAATAAATTCGTCAATTACCAACGCACTCATAACGATTCATTCGGACCAAAACCGCCACAACAGCCCCAAAACATTGAACAGCGCCAATGGGCGTAAGGAGGAACGGACATGAAGCAAGGTAAACGGCTTACCAAGAAACAAAAGATCGATCTGCTCAAGGCCAGACCAGGTGTAACGTTGGAAAACTGGTTGTCTGAAAGGGAAACGTCTGAAGGTGTTGTACTGCTGAACAAGCATTCGGGGAAACGCTGGTTGTTGGACAAGATCGATGGCATGTTGCGGCCGTACAAGGTGCGTACTTGAAGGGTAGTCCTTATACCAGATGGTCCGTTTCGGAGTACATGAGACATCGATTCATGAATACAGGACATGTTCCTGATCGGGATGAGCTGCAGGCAGAGTTCGAGGGAATTGATCAAACTGAACTCAACGAAGGGATCGTTGAGTTTGATGCAATTGCTGGCGAATGGCCGGAACTGGAGGTGCGGCGTGCGAAAGCTGATTGATTCCGCACCTCCAGACACATTTGAGTTATGTTGTTCGCGGGGATGATGGCCGTAAACTGGCTGAGGTATTTGTCATTAAGCGAGACATGTTGCCTGCAAGGCAGCGGCGTAAGGAAAGGAAGCGTGCCACACGATGAAGATAATGGGCATCGATCACGGGACCAACTATGCGGGATGGGCAACGATGACGAAGGGCAAACCAATAGATTTCGGTTTAAAGGACTATTCCAAAATACAGATGCCTAAGGTCTTAAACGCCATTTACCAGGACAACTACGACATGATTCGATCTCACAAACCTGATGTAGTCATTTTGGAACGCCCCGTACATTTCAAAAATGCGAATAGCGTAATCGCTTTGGTTGGTGCGTATGCCATGGTTACTTTGGCTGCACTCCATAATCGCGTTCAAATTGCTGAGATACGTCCTTCAAAACTGAAGATGTTCACAGGCAAAGGAAATGCAGATAAAGAAACGGTTGCGGTTGAGATGCAAATGTTATTCGACCTTGATTTAGACGAAATTGCTATACCCGTTTACTACAAGAAGAATGATCCAAAGGGGCAGTACAAAGTTGGGGACTTTCAAACTCGCTTGTACGATCCATCCGACGCTTTAGCCTTGTGCTGGGCGTACGACCAAAAACATATCAAAGGAGTTGCATAATCATGACAATCGAATTCGCAAAATTTACAGCAGAGGTAGCAAAGGGTATTAAAATCGGTTCTGACGTTGAGGTTAAGCTGCTTATTCCTCTGAAATCGGCTGTTCCATTCTTGGAATTCTTGAGCAACAGCCAAGGGCAAGACGTTATGGTTCATCTGGGAGATCCGCAGGCTGCTTTCGACTTTGAGGACCAAGAGAGTGACCCAATGTATAACACTTGGACGGGGGTCGCCGCGTAACAACTGATTCATCCGGTGTCGTAACACAGGTTCAGAAGCCGGCTTCTGAACCTGATCAGGACGAGAATCAAGCTCAGTTATTTGGACCAGCTGAGCCGCCGATTGATCAAGAACAACCAACTGGAGATGGTCAAGAAACGGGTGAGGGTGACGGCCATCCAACTGTTCCACCGACAGGCGGCGATGATTCGGGTAACGATCCGAACGATCGATACGGCGACGATGACGGCACACCTTCCTGGATTAACGAAGGCGGGGGTGATCAGTCCGGATCAAAGGAAATGGACTTTAGTTCTGGTGATTCAGAAGGTGACCAACCGCCAAGCAATCCCCAACACGTAACACAAGAAGATCCGCCTGCTGAGATCGGTAAGGAAGAACTTGAGCTGTTCATTCTCAATCAACGGCCAATCTTTGATGATATCAAACTTGCTGACGCTCCTGCCGATTTCCCTGCCCTGCTGCAACAACGGAACGAGGGCAAGACATGGATGGAGATATCCAAGGAGATCAATGTCCCTAGCGGACAGATCAGCACCAAATACGGAGCGTACAAAAAGCGCGTTACTAAAATGATGCAGGATGGCGTAGCTGTCTAAGCATCATTCATATAGCAGCATCCCCCGGTGGTGGGTTGGCCGGGGGTGATCAGCTGCATGTATTGAACAAAATGTATGATCCTTGCATAGCACTCGGGAAATGGCGATTTATTTTTCGTTAGGAGTCTTCGTGGATTTGGTAGCAAGATAGAATACAACTCCAAAGAGAATCCCAAAACTAATGCCCAATGGAACATTATCGAGCGCCATCCAGAAAACAACGCCAAAGACCAATCCTAAAGATGTGCCAGTTGTGAGTGATTTCTGATTCATAGTCGACACCTCCAATTCACTTTTTTATATACTACGAACTTAAATTATATCTGTTTCAGTGAAATACCCTAGAGACAGTCAACAAGACATGCAATAGTTCTGTTTCACATAGCAGCATCCCCTGGTCGTGCGTTGGGCGGGGTGACCAGCTGCAGGCTTTGATCAGAACGTATGTACTTAATTTGTTAATCTTCAGTGATTTTCAGGTCAATAGTATGTCTGCAGTTGGGACATTTTTTTGTTGCAGTGAAGGTTTTCTTTTTATTGATTTCGAGAAGGGAAAGCAGTTGGACAAATAAACCTGGTAAGGTTGCAAGACCTAAACAAAGTGTCACTATATTCATTGCTGCTGTGTTAACTAAATTTTCGTCATTTTGAAGCATCATAAACATCACCCAGCCCATAAACGATACAAAAGCCAAAACTGAAAAAATAAATACAAAGCCATAACTTATTTTAGTCCATTTCAGAACATTTCTAATTTTCATATTTTCACCTCAGTATCTAATACGTGTTTTTTTTACAGATAGATTTAATTTAAGGTGGTACCTACTTGAAGAACACCGAGAATACTACATTACCCGGGCAGTAAGTGGAGCATGGCTAATTGGTATAAAGGAGGAAGAATATGAAAGGATGGCGTGACAAAGCACTAGAATCCACAGCGGCATTACTAGAAGCATACACTAGCGGCCCTTCTGGCCCTTGGCAGCTTGCATACAGCGGAGGCAAAGACAGCACCGTGACAGCAGCACAGGCATTACGAATGTTGTTGCTGCTTAAGCCAGATCAACGGGATCGACCAATCTATATTACTTCAGCGGACACCGGAATTGATTTGACAACATACCCAACAAAACTGGCTGAGTTTAAGCGCATGGAACGGATAATCAAGCGATATGACCTTCCAGCAGAGATTGCTGAAGTGTGCTCCGGTTAAAGATAACATGATATTTTTGATTCTTGGCCTTGGATATCCTCTTCCGGACAAGCGATCGCAATGGTGTACAGAGCGAATGAAGCTTATACCTCAACGCCGATTCTTTACAGAAGTGAAGCCTGTTTTGACTCTTCTTGGAGTTCGTGCGAGCTAGACAGTTGCTCGTAGAGAGTCGGTAAAAAAGTTCTCCATCTCTAAGTATTTTGGGGAGAATGATACCATGATGCCGATTGTAGACTTTACGTTGGAAGACGTATGGAGTTATTTGGCCATAGATAAAACCCCGTGGGGAGATGCCGAGGATATATCGGCGTTGTATAAAGAAGCAACAGGTGAATGTGGGTTGCGCAAGCGTAAAGCTGGAGCTGGGGAAAAAGTGGATGATCCATGCGGAGCACGATTCGGTTGTATCATTTGTCCACTGGTAACAATCGACAAGAGTACCAGACAAATATCGCGAACACGTCCTTGGTACGAACCGTATGCAGATTTGAGGGACATCATTATTGAGATGTACAAAGACCCGAAGAACCGCGCTGGATATCGGAGGGATGGGGCAATTATGTTCTACGGCGAAGGGACCTTCAATTTGCGCGCTCGTCGGGAACTGTACGACATTTTCATGCAAGCCCAGGAAGACAATAAGCTTTTGGCCAACCTCCATGGAGTAGAGCCACAACCGATTCTTACAGAAGAGTTAATCAACGCTATTCAACAACAATGGCAGGAAGATGAAAGGAATATTCCTTACCTTGCTGAAGCTCCTGAGATTGGTTTGCTTTATGAAACTCGACCACGTGGTGTTCGTGGTAATGCAGATCAAGTAATTGGTCAAGTCACTGTTAACTATGAGGCTGATGAACTTGTAGATGAATGGATTGAGTTAGGGAAATCAACTCTACGAGAAAGATAAAAGGTACACTATCCTCCGAAGTAAAAAGAGGAGAAGCGAAAGCTTCCCTCTTTTTGAATGGATTCAATATCCTAAACGTCTATAGAGATGCTTATATCATACAAATCTATATATTTATGGATATTTCGGCCTAATTTATCCCACATCTTAACTTCTGATCGTTCTAAACCTGACCAATGTGCATTCCAAGCCTCACTAAAGTACCTTTGCATATCGGTATACATCATTACATTTCTTAGATAACCAGTAAAATTATCAGTCATTAGTACAAGTGGTGCATCATGTATTAATTTATCAAGATCATAGATGCTTTTTAAACCAAAATCATTTAATTCCCTTATAATTGCGAGTTCACCACCGTTAAAAGTACTTTCTATCATTTTATCTTTTATGTGTGCCTCTAGTTTGTTATTAAGGTAGGTGTAGAGGGTGGTTATATTAATGGGGTTATCTATCTCCCCTTTACTAGTTCTCTCATCAATTACAGCTTCATATTGATTTAAGGTGCTTACAATTGCATCAAACTCTCGATCAACAAGCTCTAAAGTTGCTGATGCTAAAGCAAACCTTCGCTTGATGTCATACTCTGGAGGAAAGTCGCCTTGAAATTTATAACTTCTATCATGTGAGATATCAGCCCAAGCATGCTCTAAAATAGTTCTAATTTGAATCTCAAAATTTAAATCTTGATAGCCTCTAAACTCAGGCAATTTTATTCTCTCATCTGATAATTTAGCAACATAGTGCAAGGATCGGTAACCGACCTTATCGTCACCTAGTTCTCTGCCCTTATCAATACTATTTTGTTCATCAATTTGAAACAGGGGGCGTATAATCTCGGAACATTGTAGGACTTCAGATCTGACAAATGTTATTACACGAATTCCAGCAAGATCCTGAATTTGTGTTATTGGATCGCTATATTTTTCTTTAGATGCTTTTTTAATAAAGCTTTCTATGTCTTTTGCTCTACTCGATATTGAATAATATGTAACTCCCTCAAATTCAAGCTGTTCTCTAATAATGGACTCAACTTTACTTGCGAGATTAGAATATATTGCATGTTTTTCACTATACCATGATCTTAAATCGTCTATATTTTTATTTGACATTGCAGTACCTGCCTTTCTGTTGTGTTAGTTCGTTATTATATGAAAATAATAAAATTATCCATTATATTTGCTCACATTACAATATCAAATTTTCATGATTGTGGCATGGTTAGAACAGAAACTGACCTTCTGCTATAACTTAACTAAGTATTTTAATTGAAAAATATCCCCCGCGAGCTTGGTGGCCAGGCGGGGGACTCATCAGTTAAACCTCACCAAAAATTATAACACGGTGAGGGGATCAAAATGGGAAAACGCCGAAAAAACAACTTACAATTAACTTTTAACATACTGCCAATCGACGAGAAAGCTACCCGCCACGCTGTGGAAGAATATATTGAAATCGTTCGTCAGTACCGGCAGATTGGTTTCGTGAGACGTGAGGCAGCAATCACACAAGCGTATGTATATAGAGAACACCAGTCCACCAATGCAATTAGCAAGCAGACAGAGACTATTGCTGTTTACAATGTAGATAAGGAAGCGGAACTGAAGGAGAAAGACCGTTTGTTCAGTCTGGCCATGGAAAGGCTATCATCTGTTCAACGGGAGGTAATTCAACGGAGCTATTTGGATAATGAAGGGGAATTCGATTACATTAGTTGTGGGGAAATGGGAATTAGCGAAAGCACATTTAGAAGATTAAAGGTTGATTCAATCAGAATATTGGCGGTTGCTTTGAAATTAGAAGAATATAAGATTGATTGAAATATAAAGTTGCTGATTTAAATCGGCAACTTTTTTATTGGAATTATTTTCGGTTTTTAGTACTATTGTTCTATATCGAAAAATCGAATTTAGGCCTTAAGTGTAATGGGTTTAAGCGATTAGAGTTAAAAAAAATTATACTTAATTGGAGGAAATAAATTGAAGAAGCTAGATGCTTATTTTTTTGATCCTAAGCCCATCGAAGATATTCTCGCAACAGCAGATGTGGTGGTGGACTCAAGTGTATTATTGTCTCTATATCAATGGAAGGAATTAACCTATAACGAAGTCATGGGAACGATAAAAGACTTCTCCGAGCGTGGTCAATTAAAAATCCCTTCTCATGTTATAGAAGAATTTGTATACAAAAGACCACAGGTTATTTCAAATATAACAAAAAAAATTAATGATGAAATTTCATCTAAAACTAATGTTGCTAAAACAAAATTAAAATCGGTCGCTCCTTTAATAGAGATTGTAGAAGGATACGGAGATTTTGAGAAGTTGGAAGAGGAATATCTGTCAATCCATAAAAATTATAAGAAAAGTTTAGAATTATACTCAAAAAAAATCAACAATTTACTATTTGATGATTTGGTATTCAATCAATTAAAACCAATATTAAGTGAAAATTACATAGAACAGGATTTTAATGAAGAGGAACTTAACAGAGAAGCTCTCAATAGAGCCCAGAAAAGAATCCCTCCATTAACGGGTGGCGATAAACATAAAAAAGAGAATGCATATGGCGATTACTATATTTGGAAGCAGATTCTTGGATTGGATAATGACGTGATCTTTGTGACTTTAGACTTTAAAGAGGACTGGTGGTATAAAGATTATCAGGACAACAAAATTGCACCTAGAAGAGAATTGATAGAAGAGTTTTACACAGTGAGTGAAGGTAAAACTTGTGCTATCGTTTCTTTTGCTGATTTTATTGAACTTGTGAAAAAAGATGTTGAGGAAGAAGTTCTAAAGGATTTAAAACAAAGTGAATTAAACATGAATAACATTAAATCTAATTCGCTACTCGATCTGAATGTAATTTACAATCAAACTTTTGAAATTGAGTACGAAGTCGACGAGCTATACTATAGTATCGAGCAATTTATGCATGTAATATACGATGTTCTATTTGAATACAAAGTTCTGTCTGTAAAACATAGTGGAGAGTATCTTAGAAGTATGGGAGATTCAAGGTTCCTCTATATAGATGTTATTACCGAGAGCCGTTTGAGATTATCCGACTTTCTAAATGAATTGAAACAACAGAACTTCGACCATATTGCTTTACGTACGATTGTAGAAGTAGATGAAAAAAGACGAAAAGAAGTGTTTCCAACATAGTCCCAAAGCAATTTAGAAAGGTGGTTCATTATGTTAAGTCAGGAATTAACAACATTTATTGAAGACTCAATTGAAGAAATAAATAAGCAACGTACCAATTTGGAAGAAGTTAAAGATTCAATAATTGAATTTCTTGATAATAAAGTATTTGCTGATTTTCCAGTAAGTAATATATCTATACAGGGAAGAGTAAAAAGCGATAAAAGCTTAAGAGAGAAAATTATTAGGAAGAGAGATAGGGTAGTAGATTACGATGCAGAAAATTATATTAATGGTTTGGATGATTTAATTGGAATCAGGATTGTATGTTTGCTTGAAAAAGAGGAAAAAGCGGTTTTTGAAAATTTAGATGAAAGATTTTTTTTAGAAACAGATGATTCGGGACTGAGCGTAATAATTGATAATGACGAATCAGAACCTTATTTTAGAATAAACAAATTAAATCAACCAGATATTCAGAAAAACGGAAAAAGCATTTTTAAAATGAAATGCCAATGGATACGAGGCGATAATAGGTTTAATGTTGAATTACAGATAAAATCTTTGTCAAACGCATTTTGGGGAGAAGTAGAACACATGCTTTTCTACAAAAATTACACTTATACGGTAGGTGGTGGTTTTTACAAAGAGATTATGCATTCTATTGGTGACCTATTACATAGCGTAGATCATCAGTTAGAAATTCTTAAAGAACAGATGTCAGTAGAAGACGAGGAAAAACAGATAGAAGAAATAAAACAAATGGTAACAAGACTATTATATAGTCAATTTCAACCCGCGATTAAAGAAATGATAAAAAGCGATATAGATCTTAGGGAAGTTTATGAGATGGTAGTTGAGCTATTATTCAAGAGGATTTCAAATAAATCAAAGGCCTTAGATAAGGCAAGTGAAATAATCACCATTCTGAATAGTAAACTTGGTATCTTGTCAGAGGAATGTTTTATATTTGAACAATACAAAATTCAAGAGTCAAGCTACGATAACAAAATAGTTTCAATTTTGATCAGTGAATTGGCTAAAAGTAACGATATTTACTGGAAATCACTGTTTGCAATTTATAAAATATTCAAAAAAGAAGACGATCTGACCACTCTTTCAGATGATATTACTAGAGGTTTATTCTCTTTTTATTTTGTGTATAAACATGAAATTGTAGACTCTGACAACCCAGGAACTAAATTGCTAATTGATGGAGTAGATAAAAGTCTAATGAATTATTTTTCTAATTATAAAAAACTTGATTTCTTTTCAATGAATTTACTTCAAAGAAAGATACTCGATTCTATAATTCAATTTGTAATTACTAACCAGGATGAGTTTGTGGCTATAAACCCATCTGAAATTGATGAAGTTAGACACTCTAGTGTAACTGAATTATTAGTCTTTTTTTTAAAACTGAAGCTGGACTTGCTAGTAAAAGGGGAAGTTAAGGCAGTTGACTTAAGAAATCTTGAGGAAAAATTAAATCAAGAGGACATGCTTTGGTTACCTGAAATTAATAGAACAGAACTGAGTGATCTTATATCGATAGGAAAACCGATTAATAGTTCGAGGTTTGACAAATTAGAACAAAGAGTAGGTGAGGATCATGAATAAAGAATATATTAGAATTCAACAAGGCGACGTTACCATGTACTCCATCTCCTTATCTATTGAAGATCTAATTACAAGGACAAATGTAGAGTATTATAATTCAGATTCTGGTGAGGGGTACCAACGTCCCTTGGTTCCTGCTCACTATCGCCGTATAGCGACTTATCTAGAAAAGTCAGAAAATCCCGTACTCCCAACCGCTATATTAACCGCAGTGAATCCAGAACAGATAAAAGAGGGAAGAACGTTAGTTATAGATGGTAATTTAAGAGTGGTCGATGGTCAGCATAGAATTGAAGGAATAAAGTATATTGCAAAATATAACCAAGAAGCATTCTTGAAAATAAAAGATTATATATTTCCTTCATTAGTGATGGTAATTTCTGAGGAACAAAAAATACATGAAATTAATGCATTCATTAATATTAATAAAGCCGGAAAACCTGTAAGCACAGATTTGGCTGTTCAATTAAAAGAAAAAATTAGGAAGGAAAATATAGATCTGACTAAAGAAAATTTGTATGAATCAGTTGCTACTAGAGTTAGTGAAGAATTAAATAAATATAAGCATTCAGTTTGGTTCGATTTGATAAGACTCGGAGATCAGCCTGCAAAAGGGAAATCAATCAGTATAAATGCATTTCACCAATCATTAATTGATTTGGTGCACACATATATTTTTGTAAACCAACTACATGTAAAAAGCTTTAAAGATGTTGAAGAAATTGTTAGTGAACTGACTGAAATTATAAATGATGTCTGGAGAGGAATAGAAAACAGGTGGAGACAGTGTTTTAAGTATGAAAGCCAATTGAATATAAAAAAATATAACATCCAAAAAGGAATAGGTGTGTTTTCGCTTCATATAGTATTGAATGAAATAATACTTAAAAATAGGCAGCACAATGAAGTAATGAAAAAATTCAATAAAGTATTAATGCAGAGTCAGGTACAAGAAGATGACTGGTTGGTCGGAGGGAGATTCTCAACTTACAATTCAAGTTCTGGATTTAGAAAAATAGCCCAATACATTTTCAATGACGAAGATTTAAGTGAGGATTTTGAATAAGAAATTTGACCTTATTATGATCGAATGATGAAAGTAGATTAGACAAAAACAGTGTTATATTTGTATTGTGGAAATCAGGCGAGAATGAAACGCACAGCTGCACTTGCGGCATAGGACTGGGGCGTTCCTCTTCTCGCCTTTATTTCATATCTAACTTGGAGGAAATACATATGGAGTGGATTAGTAACCTAAATTCATCTGATTGGATCTCAATGGTAAATGCTTTAGCAACTTTAGTTCTTTCTTTTTTTGTTTACAAGTCAACAAATAAAGCATCCGAAGCTGCGGTTAAAACAGTAAATTTAACCGAGCAAACTTTTCTGTTAAATCAATCAATGATTGATGATAAGGAAGAAGAGAAACGAATTTACATGACCTCGCTTAAGTATCAATACGTAAAAATTTTAATAAAAAGAAGTGGAGATTTATTGAAAGCAATAAAACCTTCAGAGGATATGATCATTCATAGGAATCTGAGTGTTCTCGATTACAAACATTGTATATCTCCTGAAAACTTAGCTCTATGTTTTAATGAATATGAAGTGAAAAAAATAACAGATGCTTGGTTTAACTTTGAGATGTACTTGGAAGAACATTTTAAAGAAACATACTCGGGAGATGAGCCGAGATTTTTAGCTGCATATGCTGCAGATTCAATTGATAATTTCATGTTAATAAATGAAATGATGACCGGCTTACAAAAAGAGATTAATCATTAATAGTGTATAAATGCAAACAGAGAATTATATGAATGAATAGTAGTAGCAAGATTATTATCGTGATATAATGAGATGTTTCTTTTTGAAAAATGATTTTATTCTTTTTCTGATAGTTAAAAAGTATGAATGCATTTTGAGCAAAGAGCGTATCGTTTTTAGGCGACCGTTTCGGGCGAATGCTTTTAGGACGTAAAACCAACATCATACATATCACAAAGTCGTTCCTTCACTGGATCGGCTTTTTTTTATTGGAGGAATTGAAGTGATCAGCAGAAGACGGAAGAAGATACGCATTCGCCCCAACAAGCAGCTGACGAAATGCAAAGGTTGTGTATGGGGGAGGTGGGATGGAGTGAAACAATTCTTTAGTAGACCAAAGTGCCCAAAAGAGGTAAAATATACCTAAGATAGAATGCTTTTTATTCAGGATATCATACATACTTAGGAGGTAACGGGATGCATTGGGGAGAAGGAATTGCTAAAAATTTAAAATCTCATGATCAATTTTGTGAGAATGTAGATCTTGCATTAAATGAATGCTTAGGTGAACTTGAAGAGTTGAAATTGGTTGTTAGCTATGAGTTCATGTCACTCTATCCACCTCTATGGAAAGTAGTAATTAACAACAAAGAAGTTCAAATGACAGGCACCAACGTACAAAATTGTTTGAAACGTTATGATGAGGATTATAATTTTATTGATTATGACACCGATATTAAGAAGGCCGTACAGAGTTATCTAATTAACAGCTTTCATATGACATATTAATTAGGGAATTAGGGGGACTTTCAATGAGTGTTAAAGCATTTTTTACAAAGGAAGAATTGGCCCGAGTTTTAAAAGAGGGGAATGATGAACGGAATAACTCCTTAATTGTTGATTGGGAGGGAAACATTCAGTTAGTACCATTTACAAACGATAGTAAGACATATGCGGTAAGATTTGAAACTTTTGTTGCAGGTAATGGCTATGTTGGTGCAAGAAGTAAATTGAATCATCTTGATGGAACATACCAAGCTTTGTTAGAAGGCTGGGTTTCTTATTTACAATATGGACAAAGCAAACATATAGGCATCTACAGAGATTATGCCGAATATAAAAAGTCCATTGAAGAATTACAGCAAGAAGCTATCAAATTAATCTCATAAAAAAATTCGATAATTGCACCCATCGTGGTGCATTTTCTTCTGCCCTCATATGACAGAATGTGAGCCATTCTAAGCTTGTTTATATGAGAACGTCCGTTTGCAAGGATCAGTCCATTGAAGAGCGGAGAACAGCGTCTGAGTGAGCCTACGCACGAATACGATGGTCACCCAAACGTTGAAACCAACTCAACACAATATTTATGTTGGATTATCATTGACTGAATAAGTCTACTGCCTTGATACTTGAAGAACAATGTTAATCTAATTCTAAAAGGGGGTGGCTTCATGAAGGATCATGGATTTATATCTTCAATTGATAAGTTCAATAACATTTTAATCGAAAACGGTAATTTTGTAAAAATGTTTACGATTACAGAAACCAATCAGCGAGAGCCGGATTACGCTTATTTGTTAGCTACATGGGAATTGAATTCAGTTGAGTTCTTTGCACTGAGGAACGAAGGTTCAAGTTATGCGGTTTGTGGCAGAGAGCAATTAGGTGGAACTGAGGCGAAAATATATTTGGATAAAGATTCACTTGATAGAAAGACTAAATCCCTGCCATTAGGAAAAAGTGCAAATATAATCAGACAAATTTTAGAAAAGAGAAAAACCCATACGGTTGATATTCATATTAAAAAGCATATTGATTATTCGTATTTATTTGATGTTAAGGGGTTATGATATTCTCTCGAATTTACAGCCTTAGCGTCTTATTGAAATGGATATCAAGCTTCAGCAGGACGATCTCATGTAGGTCGTCTTTTCTATTTCAACGAAAGGGTGATAACGATGAATTTTGGACAAGCGCTTGAGCAAGCAAAGATAGGCAAAGGGATGAGGTTGCCACAATGGCAGCCGGATGTTGTGGTTCGGGCACAGTATCCTGATGATCATAGCAAGATGACGGCACCGTATCTTTACGTGGAAAGCCGCTTTGATCGCGTGCCATGGAAAGAGACGAATATCGAACTCTTCTCCAATGAATGGGAAGTAGTGGGCGAGCAATCTGTAATTACAGGTGAGAGAGAAGGGGCTATCCCTTATACCACGAAGGATTTGAGCCGAGAGTTATCCGAACGAAGAGGTGTGGATACAATCACAGTACTTCCCCAAAAAGATTTCAAGATCGTGGTGGATGGTCAGGAATACGAGTTTACGGGGCCAGCAACCGTCCTTATTAATCAGGATTAGGAGGTGCAAATATGTCTGTTAAAAGCTATCAGAAGATCATTCCGGTTACGGCCATTCAGTTTGAGGGAAACAGTTCGACACATACAGACGAGATCTTCACTTTTGTTCAGTTTCCCATTTCGATCAATCTGGCGGGGACTGTTGTAGAGCTTCGCGTGATCGTAGACCCGTTGAAACCCCTGGTGGTACTCGTCGGTGATTATATTGTTAAGGACGCAGCTGGGACACTGAAACACAGGAAGCAGGCTGAATTTGAAGCTGAATACACTGTGGTGAAATAGGGGCTGTGACGGGTGACTGTCACGGTCCTTCTTTGTTGGGGGTGGTGATGAATGTAGATGGCCAGAGAACGCAGTCCAGAACGGGATAAGGCTAAGCTGATGTGGCTGGAGAGTGGCGGGAAGATGATGCTTAAGGACATCGCCGCCGCTCTTTCTGTTCCCGAGTCCAGGATACGCAAATGGAAGTCCATGGATCGTTGGGAAGACGAGTTGAATGGGAGCGCTGAGGGTCACTCAAAGGGAACGCTCCAAATGGAACGAATGGGAGCGTTCTGAATCAAGGGGAGCGCCCAAGGGCAACAAGAATGCATCTGGCAATCGAGGCGGTGCTCCAACTGGGAATAAAAATGCCGTTGGGAACAGTGGCGGTCCTGGTGGCCCATACCGGAATAAAAAGGCGTTGAAGACAGGCATGTAGGAAACGATCTTCCTTGATACGTTGGAGCCTGATGAACAGGATATGATGGATCAGATCGATACTGACCCCCTTGCGCAGCTCAATGAACAGTTAATCATGTTATCCCTGCAGGAGCGGCGACACATGAAACGAGTCAAGTTGCTTGAAGCCGGTCTTACTGATGAAGAACGTAAGACAAAGCAAGAGCTTATGCAGCGGCAGGACAAGGTTCCTATGTTGAGCCCTAAGACGGAAAGGCAATCACGGTACCACTTACCACCGAAGGGATGAAGGTCACCGAGATTACGACCGTAGTCACGTCCAAGCTGGACAAGATACTCAAACAAGAGGAAGCCTTGGTCAAAACACGGGATAAGAAGCTTCGGGTCATCAATTTGATCGCCAGCTTGCAGCAAGAAGAAGAGAAATTAAGAATCCCCCGTGAACGTCTTGAGCTGGATAAATACAAGGCGTTGGGCCATGGGGATGAAAGCGGGGGCGGAAATGATGTAGACGGTGAAGATGACGATGGGGATGATTTAGATTGGTAATTGCACTGGCTAAGGAACACCGTCGTCGAATCAAGCGTAGGCTGCAACAACGACCAGACAGGCTCACTGAGTTAAAAGCGATCTTGTTAGACTTCGAACAGTTTTGTTACCGGATGCTCAAGATCAAGGACAAGTCCGGTGCTATGGTACGGTTGATTCTCAATGATGCCCAGCGGCGTTATGCTGCAAAGGTATTTGAAGATTTAGAAGCAGGGAAGCCCGTTCGGATTATCATTCTGAAAGCTCGGCAAATGGGCTTTTGAACGGTGACAGAGGCGTTAATCTATTATTTCACGTCACTGCAGGAAGCAAAGAATGCCTTTATCGTTGCTCAGTCTTCCGATGCTTCAAGTAACTTGTTCGATATGTTCCAGCTTTACTATGAACGAGTGCCATCGGTTATTCAGCCGATGACTCGCAAGAACAACGCCAAGAAGCTGACATTTGAGAATCCCGCGATCCGGACGGCAGACCGTCGAAGGAACCCGGGGCTGAAATCAAAGATCACCGTACAAACGGCAGAAAGCCGAGTGCTTGCCCGTTCGGATACGATTCATTATCTGCATGCTTCCGAAGTTGCATTCTGGCCAGCCAAGAAGAAGAAGCGACATTTGCTTTCCCTTCTTGCTGCTTTGTCCAAAGAGCCAGGAAGCATCGGAATTATCGAATCTACAGCAAACGGCATGGAAGAGTTCAAGCAAATGTGGGATGCAGCTGTGAAGGGCGAGAATGATTTTTCTCCGCTCTTTTTTGCATGGTTCGAAATGCCGGACTATCGCAAGCCCGTTCCTCCGGGGTTTGAACTGACGGAAGATGAACTGGAGCTGAAGGCAAAATACGGGTTGGACGATGAGCAGTTGCAATGGCGACGATATACCATCCGAAACGATTGCGGCGGTGATTCACGACAGTTTGAACAGGAATACCCTTCTGAACCTAACGAAGCGTTCTTGTTATCAGGTGAAAGTATCTTTGATAACAAGTTTATTAAGCGACTGCGAGATGCGATTCAGAAATCATGCATTCGGTATGAAATTGACTTTGTTAAGCAAGATGTTATCCCTACACTGAATGGGGAACTGGTTATCTATCACCTTCCAGAGCAGGGGAAACGATATATTTTATCTGCAGATACAGCAAAGGGTACCGAAGATGGCGACTATGACGCTGCTTATGTGATCGATGCGCGTACAGGCGAAATGTGCGCCGCTCTGCATGGCAAGTGGGACACTGACTTGTTCGGGAAAAAGCTGAACACGTTGGGCTTGTATTACAACACAGCTTTGCTGGCAGTGGAAAACAACAACACTGGTGAATCAGTGCTTAACACTTTGTTCAACACGTGTCATTACCCACTGCTGTTCCTTCATAAGAAGGGCAAGCTTGGATGGGAAACCAATAAGGCAACACGTCCAGTGATGATCAGTGATTTCAAAGAAGCCATTCGTGATGAGCTTTATGATATTTATTGTCCTGATCTGTACGGCGAGTGTATGACGTTCATTGATAACAAGGGCAAGGCAGAAGCCGACAGCGGATGCCACGATGACCGAATCATGGCTTATTCAATCGCCTTGCAGGTGCGTCAAGTAGCCGATAAGTGGTTCGAATGGTTTAAGAAAAAACAACAGCAACGGGAGGAATCGAAGCATGAAGAAAACAATGGGGGAGCGGGGTGGATTTAATTGAGTGAAGGCAATGTAGCATGGGTTCCATTTGCGAAAGAAGAAGGTAAGCACATTCCATCCAGTGCCCAACTTCCCGATGTATTCGACAGCTTATACGATCATCACGGGCTGTTACCATTTGATTCAGGCAACGATCCTACATCCTGCAGGCTGCTTGTCAAAAATAGCAATATCATTCCTCAGTGTATTGAGGCATACAAGCGCAACATTGCTGGACATGGTATCGCACTGGAGTACTTGCCAGGCGAGAGTGACGAGACTGCAAAGGAAGAATGGAACCGTGCAGAACGCTTTTTGGAGACTTGTAACCTCGAAGATAATCCTGAAGAGATCATAGGCCAGCTTATTGAGGATTTGGAAAGCACGGGGATGGCCAATATGGAAGTTGCTTGGCCGAGCGGAAGCGAGTTCCCGACGATCTTCCGGATGGACCCGAAGTATGTACGATACACCAAGGAAAGCAAACTTGCGACAATTAAACGCAAACGACGGATCAGCTCTACCAAAGAGGTTGAGGAGTTCACTCAACAAATCTATGCACGTCGATATGCAATGAAGCGTGGGACATCGGTAGTTTGGTTTCGATTGTTCGGTACTGATGGTACCGAGAACCAGGTCATTCCGTTGAAGGTCGGCAATGACGGCGCCTATGGTGAACCCCGCTGGTTTGGGAACGCGCCTGGTGTAGTCGGCTCTCGTGAAGCTGAGGAATTGAACGTATCCTATTTCAGTAATGGCCGTATGCTCTCAATGATCCTGACTGTGACGAATGGACGACTCACTCAACAATCTATGGAGCTATTGAGTAAGGTCAAAGGGTCTCAATCCCAAGGGGGGATTCTTTACCTTGAAGCCAAAGGGCAAGAAACAGGCGGCCCACTAGACGAGAAGGTCGAGAAAGTATCAATCCAGATGGACAAGCTCAATGACCTTCTGCAGCAGGATGCCCTCTTCCTTGATTACGGGAAGGAAAAGAAGGCTGATATCTTGTCATCTTTCAGGCTTCCTCGGATCCTTGTCGGGCAAAGTTCCGACTATAACCGCGCCACAGCTCAGGCAGCCCTACAATTCGCAGAAGAAAAGGTATTTGAGCCTTATCGCAATTGGATCATGAATGAGATCTTCAACAAGCGGTTGTTCCCGGCGATGGGAATATTCCGTGTACGTGCTGTGCTTCGCGGCCCCAGAATCATTGATCCAGAGGACCGCAGATCTATGTTGGAATTTATCGCTGAACGAGGCATTATGTTGGTCCGTGACCTTATCCCGATTGCTGAGGATGTTTTGGGTACGACGATTGATGAAAGTAAGTTCAGTCCGAAATACCTTGATACTCCGATTGCTCAATTGGCAAGCAGCCAACCTGCTGTTCTTGATCCTGAAGGCGAGGGCGATGTCGACGATCTGCAAGAGCGTGTATCGATCATCGCCAAACGGTTGCTTCGGAAGGGATCAGCTGAGGTGCGCGCTCATGTGTGAAGCTTGCTGGGAACTGATTGTCAAAGCTGATGACGATGAGTTTCTTGATAGTCTTGAGCTGACATATGTGGAACGCAAGTTGCTTGAAGAGTTGTACAAACAGAGTGAAGACCGGATCATGGAGATCCTTGAGCTTCAGGGAGAAGCCCTTCAGGAAGCTATCGCTGAACTGAGCGAGGAATCTCTTGGTGATATCGGTGAGTTGGGTAAGGTCATGATTGCGTTACACACATCAGAAGTCTTTGGTGATCTGTTTGAACAGGCGGTACAGGATGCATTCGAACCTTTGTTCAATCTGGCGGGAGAGTCCGAGCTGCTTGAGCTTGATGATGAAAAGGTGTGGAGCACAAAGAATAAGGCAGCCAAGAAATTCGTTAAGGAGATCCGTAGCCTGGTACCCGATATGAACCATTCTTCAACGGATACACTCTTGCGAAGTTTCGAAAAGGCCATTGATGAAGGGAACACTCCTTCAGAGCGGGCTTTACTTGTTCAAGAGATCAGCGCTCTTGCTGCTACGGGTGAAGATGGACCTTTCAGCATGGAACGAGCTCAACGAGTATCACGAACGATGAGCACGGCAGCAGCCAATGGCGGTAAGCTTGAAGGTTGGAAGCAGTCCGAGATTGCCAAGGGTAAGAAATGGCGTTCGGCTGCTGGTACAAGAACCCGAAAAACCCACCGGAAAGCAAATGGCCAGATTGTTGCGCTGGACAAGCCTTTCAAAGTGGGGTCAAGCAAGCTTATGTATCCGAGTGATCCTTCAGGTGAAACTAAAGAAATAGTCAATTGTCGATGTACAATGCAAGTGGTACTGGATTAAAGTTTGAGGCAACTAGCCCATGCATACTCATCACCTTGATTGGGTGGAATTTCTCCACTAGCTATTTTATCCATATGTTTAATGTGTTGGATAATCGCATCATGCGGTTCAGAAACATTATTATTTATTCTTGCTGTTAGAATCCCGAATACATCGTTATTCACAAGATTTTGAGCACAGATCTTAGCGGCTGAACTATCGCTATTATTCTGTTTGTACAATCTGTAATCGGGCAGTATTCCTACAATTTTAGCATTTTCAATGGGGGTCCAAGTAGCCATGAAATCACTCCTTATTTATTTTGGGATATTATACCATGTTTCTCTGAGAGGAGGTGAGAGAAGAAATGACATACAAAATGAAGGACGCAAAGATTACGCACTTGTCGCTCGTGGATAAAGGCGCTAATGGTGTGCCATTTGCCATCATTAAAGCTGCTGAGAAAAACGCTATTCAAAAGCAAGTCCAAATCGCCAAAGTGGATGACACACAACACATCGTTATCGGGGTTGTGTATCAGCCTGATGTCGAAGATGCCCATGGCGACATGATGGACGCTGTGGAGATTGAGAAGGCAGCGCACCTGTTCATGGAGAACCAACATATCTACAACATCGATAAGCAGCACGATCTGGACGCTGACAAAGGATACGTTGTTGAATCCTACATTGCCCCGTGTGATATGGAGATAGGTGACCAAATGATTGCAAAAGGGTCGTGGGTTGCTGGTGTGAAGGTCACTGACGACGATGCCTGGGAAGAAATCCAAAAGGGTGAGATTACAGGGTTTTCAATGTTTGGCGTGGGTAAGTGTGAGGAAGTCGAGGATGAAGAGGAAGTTTCCAAGGGACTGCTTCACAACATCAAGAAAGCTATCAATGCAGCCTTGTCTCCGATCGTCAAAGGGGCTGTAGCCGACAAATACAATAAGAACCGGAAGAACCGTGAGTTTTGGGCAGCGCAAGACGCCTTGAACGCGGTTCTTTTTCGTTGGGACTCCTGGGAATCCGGGATGGAGACAGACGCCGAAATCATTCGCGAAGCCTTGCAAGATTTTGTTGAGATCGCCCAAGACGTATTGGTGCAAGAGGATATCGTGAAGGCGATAGGCCAACCCCCTGAAGCTATTGTCAAAGCAGGCAAAAAGATTTCTGCCAGCAACCTGCAGCACATTGATGATGCGATTGCTACATTGACCGACCTTAAAAATAAAACGGCTCCTGAAGAAGAGCCTGAGGAGGAAGACGATTTGAAACCAGAAGATATTGCAAAAGCCGTTCAGGCTGCTGTTGGACCTATTGTTAAACAAATGGAAGTATTGGTTGCTGATGTGACTGAACTGAAGAAACAGGATGGAGAAGGTGATCCAGATCCTAACGCTGGAACATCGGGTGCGGGAACAGGCACTAATCCAGAGACTGATGCTGTTACAGATGCCATTGCAAAGGCTCTCGCTCCATTGACTGAGCAAATGACCACGTTGGCTGCTGATGTGCAGATCGTTAAAAACAGTAGTGGTGGATCTGCTCAAGGTGGCGCAGAAGAAACTCAAATTCAGAAAGCATCTGGCACTTCTACGCTGGCCCGCTTCGTTTAATTTAAAAGGAGGAATATAAAACTTTGAGATACAACGGACAAATCGCAAACAGCAGCATTAGCAAAGGTACAATTCATACCGGTCTTGATCCAGCAGCAATGAACTATGAGGAAGTCGATGCATTTTTGCAGATGGCATACGAATCCACAGAATTCTTGAAAGGAATCCGTACTGAAACCCGAGACGGTTCGAAGGGGACTATTGACAAGATCGGCGTGACAGGGCGAAACCTACGTAAGAAAAGAGAGGGGAACCCCGCTGGTAAGCAAACTGAACCTGTGTATCAACAAGTTCCTTATTCTGTTGTTCCTGTAACTCTCCAATATGAGATCACGGAAGAAAAGATTCGGATGGAACAGCGGGTTCGGAAACAGAACATTGAAGAAATCATCATGGGTGGCATGACCCGAAACTTTGGCGAAAACATGCAGGACTTGGGCTTTAATGGCGATATGAGCACTCTGAACACTGATCCTGATTATGACTTCCTGAGCATTGCTGACGGCTGGTTGAAAAAAGCTCGCTCGACTGGGAATTTCACTGATTGGTCTACACTTGACTCAGCTGGTAAGCTCGGTATTTTCTTCAGACTAGAACGTTCTGTGCCAACAAGATTGCGTAGTGCGGGACAGTTCAAATATTTCATGCATCCCAATACCTTCTCGGAGCGCTTGGAACAATTGGCTTTGAAAGATACCAGTGCTTCGATTCAAATTCAAATTTTAGGGGCGCAAAAGAGAATCAACAACTACGATGTGGAAGAAGTGCCACATATGCCTGAGGGTGCAGTTCTATTCACGTATAAACCAAACTTTGTCATTGTAAATACTTATGACATGATTATCCGTAAGACAACCGAAGGTAAAGCGGCTGTAACAGAGGACAAACGATTCTATGCTACGCACGCAGATGGGGATTTCATTTTTGAGGAGCCAGGTGCTGTTGCAATGGCAGAAGGGGTGCAATTCTAATGAAAAAGATTACCTTTAAAGGTAGTAATACTTCGCTAACAAAGTATGGCATTCGTTTTGAGCCTAACAAGCCTCTCATGATTGCTGATGAGATTGCAGATAAACTGGCACAGGAGCAGGATTTCACGGTTGAAGACAATCATGATGAACCTGCTCCTGCGGCTGACGATAACGGAAAAGATGATGGTCCTTCCCTTCAGGAACTGAAGGAGCAAGCCAAGGCGGCAGGCATTAAAGGTTTTTCGACGATGAACAAACCCGATTTGATTGATGCTTTGGCAGCTCTACTACAGAAGGATGATCCTTATGCTAACGCCCCAACTTCTTAAAACTCGTAGCCGCGTCTCTCCAATCCAAGAAGCTGAAACGGAACAGTTGGAACAGTACATCGATGACGCCCAAGTGCGTATTGAGTTGTATTTACCCATTCCTTTCCCTGAAGAAGTGGATCGGCAGCTCATGCTCGCATGGGTGAAGCTGGCTGAAGGGCTTGCCCTACAGGACAGTGAGGAATATCTGGCTGCTGTCGCTCGGAACTATGCTTCAGAGAGCGATGGGGCTTGGACATACACCCGACAAGCGATTGCAGGTATGACTACGGGTAACCCAGACGTGGACGCAATCTTATTCCTTTGGGTGAAGAAACAACAGGAAGGGCCGGACGATGGCAACATCACGGCCTATTTGTTGTGAATCATCGGTTTAAAACGCCGCTTGCCGTTTACCGGGTATGCAGCAAGCGGGACGGTGATGATCTGTTCAATGATCGGAAGAGCGGCAAAATTGCGGATCTCAAATGCCATGTCATCAAGACGGAGACATCCGACAAGGCTGATGCCAAACCCGTGATGTATATTGTCAAGAAGACTATCGGCGTACCTAAGTCGGCTGATGTGAAAATCAGCGATGAGATTGTATTATTTGGTCGTCGTTATCTCATTATCGATGCGAATCCTCGGCGCTATTGGATGGAACTGCTGATGACATGTGAGGTGAAAGGCAATGATCGTTAATGACTTTGATGGATTGGCACGTAGATTCAGAAAACTGGCTGATCAAGGGATGAAAGCGGGTTCTGACCAACATTGCCGAAGCTTTGGGTGAAACGTTGTTAAACCACATCATTGATGAAATCGATAGGCAAGGTCTTATTGATACAGGTTTGATGTGGAACTCCTTTACCCGTGGTGGCGACGGAAACGTAGGGGAATGGGATGTTGACAGGAACTCTATCACATTGGAAGTCGGATCTGATCTTGGTTCCGGTTCAAACGATCAGGGAGCATGGGGATACCCGCGTCTGATCAATGACGGATACACGATCCATAAAGCCCATTGGGTACCAGGTTATTGGAACAGTGGTGGATCATTTGTATATGACAGAAATGCCAAAACGGGCTTCATGGCAAAACCGCGTAGTTTCATTGGCCGCCGATACTTCATTGCTGTATCCCAGTTTGAAGGTGGAATGAATAGGCTCATCATACAACGCCTGGACAGAGAATTGGAAAGGGTGTTGCGCTGATGGATGCAGGATTAAAAGCATGGGCTGAGATTGTGCGACACGTTTACCCTGAACTGACGATTTTGCGTGACCGGACGAAATGGCTGGCTGGGAATTTCGATACGCCTTCCGTTTTTATTGAAACGGACCTTGTATCTGATAAGACCCATACCCCGTGGGCTGACCGGATCGTAGAGGATGTGGGACTTGTTTTCCATTTTGATAAGGAGCGAGTAACGGAAGAAGATGAGGGTGAACCTATCCCCTTTGATTTAGCGCCGTTGTTCACATTCCTGCGCCAGAAGCGGTTTTGCTACGCTTCAAAACGCTTCGGTGTGGCATTGGTTATGGAACCACCGCGTAACCGACCCGAAAAGGATCGGATTGAAGTCACCTGTAGGTATTCGTATCTTTTGGCAGTGCCGAAGGTTCCGGTACGGAAGATTAACAGTATTTATATTAAACATTATTAGCGTTATAGCGGTACTTAAATTGTTTAGTCCCTGAAATGAAACCATATATTAATCTCCTTCGTATGTACAATGTACATAGAAGGTAATATTAGGAATTATATTATGGGGGACGAGGATTTGAAGAAGAGCACAAAATGGGTACTAGTGATTTTATCTTTGATTTTTGGTGCAATAGTTGTGAACTTTTATCTGAATTTCTATTCAATCGCTTATGCACTGGTCGGTCTACTTTTTTTAGTTTTTTCGGGTTGGGGGGCTATTGTACAAATGAAAAATGATGTGAATCAATACCAAGACCAATACAAGAGGAACACGTATGTAGAAGATGACTATGATCGATATACAAAATAATTTGTAGAACAAGAAACTATGTTATCTAAAATATTGTTCCTATTTTACAGGAGGAAACTCTACCATGACTACACGAAGACAAGTTCGTTTGGAGAAAGAAGATTTTCAGAAACGAACCAAGAAAGAATGGATTGAGGGTGCAGCCGCCTTGAAGCATGAACGCTTTGAGGTGGCGGGCGCCCTTTTTGATTGCAAAGCTGATACCCTGCTATCCCAGCAGGAAGTACAAAACCGACTGGATACCTATTTGCGTTCAGCGGTACAGAAGGAGGAAACGTTGAATGTCAATTCAGAGGGTTAGACCAGGGGGATATGTTGAGTTGATCGCTTTGGCCAAGGCCAGAGTGGTACCAGTGACAGGGCGCGTACTCATTCCGTATCAAGCGGAATGGGGTGCAGTCAACCAAGCCATGGATATGGCCGACACGTCCGAACGCTTGAAGGAAAGCGGCCTGCAGGTCGATGAATTGGAGTTGGCTTCGGAAACGGGGGCAACGGTGGTTGGTTACCGGGTCACCAGTGGCTTGGAAAAGGTTGCTTCCGTATCTGTTACGGACAGTTACATGATTGAGGCACGTTATCCAGGATTACGCGGTAATGATTTTGAATACATGATTCGTGCCAGCTTGGTCGATGCCAGCAAAAAGGAAATCATCGTTCGCGATACTAAAGGGATTTATGACACAGAGACGACGTTCACAGTGTCCGATAAGGTTTCTGCAGAAGAAGCCCTGAAGAAGTCAAATATGGTCCGATTCAAATCGACAGGTGTTGTTGCTTGGACGGACGTGGCATACACGGCGCCACGGGAGCAGTGTCTGGTTCAGCGACAATCACGGCGTCAGACTGGAGTCGGATCTTTAACCGGGTGGACGGGCTGACCTTCGATGTCTTCTATTTACCTTCCACGGATGCAGCTGTCCAAGCTGCGGCAAAACAATGGCTGTTAGATCGTCGCATGAAGGCCCGCAGATTCGCTCAGCTGGTCGTTACTGGGCTTCCACTTGATGATACCAACATTGATAAGCATAATGCCCGTAGCCGCGCTATGAACGCGCGGTACATCGTCAACTGTTCACTAGCTGGGACACACACCAACGGGAAAACGTACAACTCGGTGCAATGGGGAGGATGGGTGGCTGGCCTGATGGCGGGTACACCTGCGAATAAGTCCTTTACAGGGGTTAAGGTCCCAATGACACAGGCTGCCATTGATTGGAGCCATAGCGAAGTCATTAAAGGTTTGGCTGAAGGCACTCTGATGGCAACTCGTGACGGTTACGACTATATCATTGAGTCAGCGGTCAATACGCTGACAACGATAGGTGCAGGTGAACGTGAGGACTTTGGTAAGATCCGTGTCTCTATGACGATCGACCAAGTTCTGAACGACATCTATTCCACGGCGAAGAAGTGGAAGGCTAAACTGGACAATGACAAGGATGGTCGGGGTATGTTTATTGCGGCTGTGCTTGAATACCTGGCAATCCGCAGGAGCCAAAAAGCGATTGATGAAGGTTATACCTTCACGGAAGATCCGAACAATGTGAGTGACTTCGATTACGCTTATTTCAAGCTGTTCGCCAAACCGCTCGATGCCATCGAAGCATTCTATATTACATGGGAGGTGGCATAGTAGATGGAGCGCGAACTAATTGGCCGAAATCTCTCGGTTGAAGACGATAATGGGGATGCAGTTCAGACTATCAAAGAAATTGAAGTCACACTGAATCCTGAAACATTGGATGTTGTCCGAGCTCGCCGAATGGCGAAGACAAAACAAATCGTGGGTTATGAAATCCCGGTTAAAATTGTTATGTCCAAATTGGAATCCCGGCTGCGTTATCGTCTGTTGACTGACTTTAAAGCAGGTAAAACCATGTTCCTCGATCGCATCACAGGTTCCTTGGAAGATATGCAGACAGGCAATACGGAGAGAGTACTTCTGACAGGGATTCATATCCACGGAAATATGGATATTTTGGTTGCCCAGATCGACAGTAATACAGGTATTGATATCACGTTGGAAGGAACGGCTACGGATTTTGATTTTGTGGAACAGTTCCCAGACTACATGGCCTGAGCTATTGATAATCCCTTGAGAAAAATGGTTCAATCATCATATATTTAAGAATATGAACCATTAGGAGGAACTTAAATGGCTATTTGGGTAAGCAGAGGCGAATTGATTGGGACTACTAGTGAAATTGTGGGTTATAAGTCTGGTCTCGGATTAACAAGGGAAGAATACTCAGATATTGTACCTACTGAGAGTCACCGCATATGGTTTGGAGAGGACGATGACACTCTCAGAATTTATCCAGAAGAATTTGAAGAGCTTATCTCACATTTACTCTTTAAGGTAGGGAACATTGAAAGTCCTACAAATGAACTGTTTACTATTTCACTACGTAGAAAATATAAGGATAATGAAGAATTGCTCGATATACTTATGGATCTTTTTTCAATGTTTATTGAATCCCTGAATAAGTTTAGCGCCACTGTAAAACTCCTCAGTACTCCGGTGTATAATCCTAAAGAGTTTTTTGATGATGCTAGATCTAAATATGGATTTCCAGGAAGCAAACTTGCTTTAGAAATCGTTGAAAACCATATCTTGCAAATGCACAAGAGCCCATGGGGATCATTCCGTGAAATTGATTGGAGGGATATTATTAAACTCAAGGGACTCTTTGCTTCCAGTTCAATAAATACATCTCATGGAACGTTTATTGATCAACGCTATATTGATTATTTGGGTCCAAACTTTAACAAAATTGAAGATATTCATTGGCGAAAGTTTGAAGCACTCACATGTGAATTTTTTGAAAGACAAGGATATTACGTTGAGATTGGGCCCGGGACAAACGATGGTGGAATCGATGCAAGAGTTTGGACGGATAATCCTGAGAATGGAGAACCTCCAACTATATTAGTACAGTGCAAACGGTATAAAGAAAAGTATCCAATAGAACAAATTATTGTTAAAGGGCTTCATGATGATGTTGTTTACGAGAATGCGCAGAAAGGTTTAATAGTTACTACAAGCACTCTTTCCCCTGGATCTAGAAACCTAATCAAAGCGAGATCATATCCAGTGTATGAAGCTAATAAAATGACTCTTAAGAATTGGATTGAAGTAATGAGAAAGCCTAATACAGGAGTATTTATGGCAAGATAGATCTTAAGACCGCTTAGCTGAGCGGTCTTTTTATATTTTGAAATTTTGGCAGGAGGAATAACAATGAGCGACAAACTACAAAAATATCTGGCAGCTGGTACAGAGGCGGCCGAACCTGAACAAATCGAAGTACCAGTAGACGGAGAAAAATGGTCCGTTCGTCGGCTGACCACGATTGATATTCGTAGGTGTTATGACGTGGCATTCAACGACGATGGAACTGCAAAGGAAACATTCAACGAGATCGATGCCATGATTGTACGTGCAACAGAACATGATTTCCCGTGGAATAACAAGGAATTGTTGTTGGCTTACAAGTGTACGAACAAAAACGAACTGCCACCCCGTTTGCTGAACGATCCTGATCATTATGCGGTATTGTCCAAGGCAGTTCGGAACTTTCAGGAAACTAAGGATGCGTTGCTTAAAGAAGCAAAAAACTCATCCGGCGAGACGGAGAAGCTAGCTGGATAGCATCCTTTTGGATTAATCAAAAGAAGCTGCCTGCCGAAGTCTTGCCATATGAAGTAAATCGGAACAGACAATATCATTTCTGTCTTGCCGCATCGATGCTGGCTGAGGAAGAGATGCTGGCTGAGGAAGAGATGAAGAAGCTTAACAAGTAGCATGGGAAGGGGGTGAACAACAACGCAGCCACAAGCCGGGTGACCGTCCCGTTTGAAGCTAAAGATTTAATATCTGGCGCTGTGCGAAATATGCGCAGTTTGATTCAAAGAGCCACAGATGACGTGAGAGAGTTTCGACGCATTGCGGGTAGCATGGGTGATGTTATAGTTTCCAGCAGCCGCAGGGCTAGAGATGCAGCCAATGATTTGGGTAGGCGAATACATGGTGCAGCGGATGAAGTACGAGATTTCAACCGTGTCCAACTGGATGATATTTTTCGTCGTTCGCGAGCTGGGGCCGATGATTTAAGGCGGTCTGCAAGTCGTGCCGATGCGGAGATCCGTGGGATAAGTGATGCACATGTCCGCCTGAGAGCAAATGATGAGATTAGTCCATTAGTGGATGGTATTTCCGCCAAAGTTGCGGCTTTGGCTACAGTAGCTGGTGGGCTTGTGCTCGGTGGTGGCGTGTCAGACTCGCTGTTTGGTGGTGTAACAGACTATTACTCGGAAGCAGCGCGTAGCGCACCTTATATACCTGCTCAGGAACGGCAAAAAGCACTCGCAATAAATGATGATCTCGTATCTCAAGGGATCATTCCAGACCGTGCAACTGGTGCGGGTAATCTGGCCGACATTGCACCGATGTTCCCTGATAAATCTATGATCGGGGAAGCAATCACGGCTTCATCAAAGATTCAATACATTCGTCCTGACGCTGGAGCTGAGGAAGTCAACCGTGCATTAGCCCAAGCTAGTAATGCATTTAAGGAAACGCCTACTCAGATGGCAGATAGCATGATGTATGCCTATCAAAGTGTGGGCGATCGTCAGCAAGATTTGTTCGATACATTCTGGGAATATAGTCATTATTTTGCTAGTAGCGGTACGGATTCTGCTCAGATGAGTAATTTTTTATCAAAAACGGTCGAAGGTGGAGCCTTCAATTTCGACAAGCCTGGTGATTTCTTTAAAGAAACATTTGGAGTAAAAGCCCTAAATGCTGATGACATGGCTAATTATTTCGTTAGCAGGGGTTCAGGTAAAATAGAGGCAACTAGTCAAGCTCAAGCATTCACAGAAGACATTAACTCTGGGGATAAGCAAAAAGCTCAGGGTGCTATAGCCGCATTAGTTGCTGATTTAGCCAGTCAAAGTCGAAGTGATTTAAAGCAATCGCTTGTAACTCTTGGTTCAGCTGCTGCCGAGGATAATTCAGATTCGATTCTGAGTACGTATAGTCTACCTTTCGAAAAAGCACCGGATATGACCGGAACCACTGATCGATTGGTTGCAACTCAACAACAAGCTAACCCAATGACTGAATACAACCAGATCCAAGCTCAAATGCAAATGCAGATGAAAGACATCGGCGGAAATATCATGCAGGCTTCATTGCCGGCGCTTAAAGAATTTAACTCCTTGATCACTGAGAACAATGACAGCATCGAAGCTTTTGGTGTAGGTGTTGTAAATGCAATTACGAAAGTGACCAATGTTTATAAGGAAAACGCTGGTTTAATTAATGCAGCATTGATTGGGTTGGCTAGTGTGCTTGTGATAAAAGGACTGGTTTCTTTTGGCCAGGGTGTGCGTCAACTCAATTCAGATCTTGCCGGAGCTGTTGGATGGGCAGGACAAAAAGGTAAGAATGTCGTAACCGGGGCGGGTCAAGGGCTTAAAAACGGCTGGGATCGCATTCGGGGCAGATCATCCGGACCACCTGGACCAACGGAGGAAACACCTACTGAACGGGCTAATCGTATCCGTAATCAAGTAGGTGACCGTCGTATTAGGGGTGACTTAGGTCGTAACCGAAACAACTCAGGTAACCCATTGGGTGGAGTTCGCAGCTCATCCACGATGACGATTAATGCAAATCGGGTGAATGTGTATGGATCTACATCAGGTGGTAGAGGTAATGGCCGAAACCGTGGAAATAGAAGAGGAGGCGGGAATAACCGAGGTTCAGGGGGAGATCGTAACCGCAATAGAAACAATTCTCCTGATACACGTGACCCGAACAGGCGCGGATCGCGTGAAAATCCATATCGGGTGCGTCGGCCAAATCCTCCAACCCCTCCACCAACTCCTGACGTGCCAAACGGGGGTAAGATAGGGAACTTCATTAAATCGAATGCGAAAATGTTGAAAGCTGGCGGAATTATTGGGGCTGCCACATCATTGGGTTTCGGAGCATATGACTTATACCAGACAGCCAAGGAAACCGGGTGGAAGGAAGCCATATCTTCGTCAGGTGGTTCAGTTGCAGGTGGTGCCATTGGAGGTACGTTGGGTGGTATTGTCGGATCATTAGCCGGTCCGCTCGGAACTGCTGCAGGTGCTTACTTTGGGAATTGGGCAGGAGAAAAGCTTGGTGCACTTGCTGATTCAAGCGGTATTACTCGTGACATCGTGGATGGTGTCTCATCTCTTACAGACTCTATCAAGGGTTGGATGGGTTTTGGTCCAAAAGAAGAGGCTAAGCCGGTTATGCCACAGTTACCCAAAGAAGCATTTGTCACTACAACGGCTTCTACAACAAAGGAAGGCGAGCAAAAAATCAAGGAAACGATGGAAAGTGTCGTTTCTAATGTTCAGAAAAGCGGACTGAAGCAAGGCCTTACAGATGCAATGAACGAGAGCGGCATCACTCAAGCCGCAGATCATATTAAGGATAAGTTAGTGGGTATTTTCAAGGGTTCTGATTCCAAAGAAGCTGAAAGTAATGTCAAGGCTGTTGGGACAGCAGCCAAGGAAACCGAACAGAAAGCCAAAGATCTGGGAGTTACTACGAAGAATAGCACCAGGGATATTATCAGTGGCAACGGCCAAGCTGCTTTGAGTTTTAGTGGTGTGAGCTCATCCGCCAAAAGTGCGATTGATCTTACTCGGCAACATCTTGAATCACTGTCTACTGTTTCAAGCAAAGGAAGCACCTGGGGTAGCAATCTGATCAGTATGATGGCAGCGGGAATGCAAAGTAAATTCCCGACATTGACAAGTATCGTTTCCAAAGCTGCAGGTGTGATCAAGGATTACCTTGGTTTTAGTTTCCCGACCAAAGAAGGTCCTGCCAGTAAGTCAGATCGATGGGCGGGAAACTTCGTATCCATGTTTTCGGATGGATTACGGCCAGATTCGATTCGAGAACGCATGAACCAGATTGCTGGGACAATGCGGGACGGTGTGGGTGGCATTGAAGGTCCGAATTTGTCCGGCAGTGCCATTCCCGTCCGGACGACTCCGTTGTCTGCGCAAGCAACCAGTGGAAGCAAGTCTGTAACGATAGGCAATGTCACTATCGATCTCGGAGGGATTGCAGCGGGCATAACAGACTTCCAATCCTTTGCCAAGGCTCTGACAAGCCCTGAGGGACGCGCACTGATCCGTGATGTAGCAGGTGAAGAAATATACAAAGCATTGGAGATGGGGGGGTAACTCATGCTTGCAATGTCTCAAGGAGCGATTCGGTTGACCTTCCCGATCTCACTCCAGCAGAGGTACAAATCACAACCGGGAATGAAGTGGACACTTTTAACGTCATTACCGGACAAGAGCGTACAGGGAAACCCACTGCCAAGTTGCAGCGGGTTTCTTTTACGGCCATTTTGCCCCGCGAGTGGCGCGAACTGTGGGAAACGGACAAGAAACAGACCGTCATGTACAAACGGCCAGAAACCACGTGGCAACTGCTGGAGAAGTGGAAGCCTAAGCCGGTCGTGATCAACTTTGAAGAATTATTTTCCCAGACTATGTTGATTGAGAACATGGAGATCGTATATAAAGATGGCCAGGGAAATATTCATATCACTATGACACTGGTTGAACACAAGCCAGTGAAGATCATTTCATACAGTAATACAAAACAACTCCTGAAGCCCGGCGTGATCATCACTAAGTCTAGTAAGAGTAGGCCCAACACAACCAGCAAGAAAGACAAAAAGGATAAGACAAAGAAGTCTAAAGATAAGAAGAAGTCAGAGGATAAAAAGAAAAGTACTGCTGCAGCCAAAGATGCTGCCGATAATGTGACAGGTGCATTTGACTATACAGGGCAAAAAATAAAATATCTGCAGCAGTGAACAAAGCGAAGTAAGGAGGGCAGTCATGGATAAATTTGCAGTCATATACGGTAAACAGGATGCCAGGTCTGCCTTGACTCCTGCTATAACCGACATTTCGTGGTCATCCCAAAGGGACGAAATCGCGCGAAGCATGACTGTGCGGCTGCGTGATATCCCTACGGTTAGTGTGGCCGGTATGCTGATGTGCTTTTCCCACCGGATCGGCAAGGCACTCCTTCATCACAAAAATCAGTTCTTTCATGGTCCAATCATTGACTATGAGAAAGACGAGTTTTCAGGTGTATGGGAGATCAAGGCCCGAGAAATTGGATGGTACCTTGCGAAGAATAAAGGTGTGCGACCATACCTGAAGGGCGAAGCAGGATCTGAGTTACAGAAGTACATTCAGACGACTGGTGTTGACTTCCGTTGCCCGAAACTTGGCTTTAATCTGGATGAAAGATATGGGACTATGGCACATTCCGAAATCATCCTGGATGTGTTGCAAAAAGCATATGAGCGTAGCGGCTACAGGTATCATGTGGATGCTATCCGGACGGAAATAAATTTTTACCTGCAGGTCGTTCGTGAAGGGACAAACGAGCGGGTACCCATTTTTGTTCCTGAACAAATGGAAGCCAGGAGCGCAGGATACAACATGGAAGACACTTACACCGTTGTCACAGCACAGAAGTACAAGGATGACAAACTATCAGCACCTGTCACTAAAACTGATGCTAGCGCATTAAAGACTTTTGGACGTATGGAAGAAATCATTGAAGTTGAAGAAGAAGAGAACCCGACGAAAGTTGCAACTCAAAGGTTGAAGGCGATGGCCAAGGCCAAGCAGATTAAGAAGATCACTGTTCGTCATGAGGATCATACTTTGTCGGGACTACGGGCTGGGTGGCTCGTGCTGATCAAGACAACAGTCGTCACTAAATGGATCGTGGAGAGTGCCGACACAAGCTGGAGTAATGGGATATTCACGGTCAAGATGGTTTTGGAAAGGAGGGAAGCGTGATGTTGGGTGATGCTATCAAGCTTTTAAAAGAGAAAGTGGCGGGGCACATCGATGCACGGGATACCGAACGTGCTACCCTTCTAAGCTGGCCAACTGCCAAGATTGAGGTGGATGGAGATTCTCATCCCTATGAGTCGGCAAGTTTAGTTTTTGCGGATTATCTGCAGGAACAAGAAATTGAAGTCACCTTTGATGTCTTGGAACCAGAACCTTCGGTATTAAAAGGCAAAATAATCATTCCAAGTCCCCTGCAGGTGGGTGATCGACTCCTGGTATCGCGTATGACAGAACAAGCTTATTACGTGTTGGGAAAGGAGCGTTGATCCATGGAAGAAGATGAAACGTTATTCCCTGAAATGGAGTTGGAAGAGGTCGATGTCACAGACCTGATGGATAACATCCCTTCAGCGACTAAATGGACATACAAAATAGATTATCGTAACCGCAGGGCTGTCCTGGATGAGTCGGGGCGTCCAATCCGGACAACCAGCTATGAGGAATTTCTTGTTGAAACCGCCATGAAGATCCTTTGCACCGAGCGATTCCAATACGTTGTATACGGTGCTGACATGGGCGTTGAAAAATCTGAGTGGCCAGGTTGGGAAGACACTGAAATTATACGCGACATCGAAGAAGCGTTGACGGCTCACCCGGAGATTGAACAAGCCGAGGTAACGTCAATGACGCGTGTTGATCGAGGGATGGACCTAACCATCCAAATTACAGGTCTTGTGGGTGTGGCCGAATTAAATGAGGTGATTGATACATGAGTCTATCAATGAATGATTTGCCTAAATTCCCTGTTGTGCCCGTACTTGAAGAAACCCCGGATATGATTTATCAACGATGGGTCAATCGGGCTATTACGATGGCCAACGAAAGGGGGCTGCCACCACCACCTGTGGGAGAGGGTGAATACTTTTATGATCTCTGGTACCCGATTGCCCAAGAGCTGGCCGAACAACAAGAATTGTGGGGCTATGGCGTATTGCAGTCGACACCGATCTGGGCAGATGATGAATTCTTGGATGCCCATGGATGGGCTGATGGGATGGTCCGGAAAGATGGGGAATCCAACGATGATTATCGGCTGCGTATCTTGGACAGGGCCTTCACAGAAGAAGGTAATGGCCGTCGTAAAGATTATGAAATCTGGGCTAAAGAGATCCAGGGCGTGGGTGGTGCTGTCGCAGTAGAAAAGGAACATCATGACAACTCTATCGATCTGTATCTGACAGACATGAACGGTCAACCTATTACGGCTGAATTTGCGGAGACAGTCAAAACCTTAATGTGGGAGGATTACCGTATTGCTGGCCATGACTTGGCTGTGCATCCGGCTCCGATCTTCCTAGTGACTGTAAAAGCCACGTTGGAAACAACGGAAGATCTGCAGCAGCTGGCCGAACTGATCCGTCAGCGTGTGACAGCGTACGCCAACGGTCGCAGCAAGTTGTTGTACAACTATATTGCGGCTCTCCTACTTGTACCAGGCGTAGAGAATTACAGTGAATTTACCCTTAATGATGATGTTGAAGACATTGATGTGCCGCCTGTCTCGTTCCTGCAGGTTGAGGTGATGCTGTTATGATTCCCGTTCGGTACCGCGAGGTACTTGCGCCGTACTGGTATGAAAACGAGGTAGCAGGCTGGCACTTTGGCGTGATGGAAGAAGAAATGGATCTGCGAGCAGAGAAAATGAGCGAACTCGTGAATCAATTTTTACTGCAGCGGTCAACCTGGGGGTTGGATCTGTGGGAATGGATCTACTTCCGGACGGAACAGGTGGGTTCATTGGCAAACCGTCGAGAATCGATCCGAAGGAAAAGACTGGCTAAAAAGCCATTCAAGTTGCCGATCCTTCGACAAATCGGGTCGCAGTACGGCAAGCTTCTGCAGGTGACGGAAGAGTTTATGACCAAAGAGATCCACTTTGAGTATGACAGCAGCTCCCCCATTAATATGGCGGGGCTATTTACTGATTTTGAATATATTAGACCTGTTCATATTAACCGAGCTGTTCCCGTGATTAAGACAACGACCGCAGGGATCACACTCAATGGAAATGTCTATCATCATGCGGTAGATTTTCCGATTTGTGGTCTGGAAATGCCCCTAGAATTGGGTGCAAGTGGGATTTTAGTTTCTCAAAGTATTACAATCGCTACTACCGCGACGCATGCTCGGATTGACAGTCCAATAACAGGATTTGAAATACCAATGCAAGGAGGAACACCTTAATGGCAGAAGTTATTCAACCATTAATGCTTGATTATGCAGTAACTGATGCAAATTCACATTTTGATCACGCACTTGTCAATGTAGGTGGTGAGTTGATTCAATACCCCATTTACAACACTGTTATTTCTGGACGAACGATCCGCAAATACGTCTATTTGAATGATACAGAAGTAGTAGGTAAACAGATCCTTGGTGCATCACTTATGGATATTCAAGGAAGGACATTGGCGAACCGGGCTTTAAACATCATTAAGAATGATCGAGGATTTTTAATCGGATTTGAGTTCAGTATCAAATTGGAGGCGAAGGCAATTGTATAACAAACAAGAATGGAAGGATGAAATTCCTGATTTGACCAAGCCGATTATGGATCAATCAACCGGAAAACAAAAGACTGATCCTCAGACTGGTCGTCCTTTATTTGATCTAGTGCAAGAAGGAACGCGTATTACCTCATCAAGATTGAATACAATGGAAGGCGGGATTGAGGCAGCCCATACACTGGTGGAAAAACTGGCCAAAGAGACAGCCGGGAACTTTGTTGCTGTGATTAACGGCGTGATGGGGTTGTCTTGTGGTGCCCAAGGGCTAAAAGTGACATGGACAGCGGGGGTAGCTTACGTCGGTGGGCGACGATATGAGGTTACTTCTGGAGAGATGACATTGAATCCAACTCAAGGTCAATATATATATGTGGACATTAATGGGGTGGTTAACAAGACTACTTCACAAGCGACAGCCAAGGCGGGCTTGCCGATTTTTTACGTTTCCACAGACACCAGCGGTGTTATTTCTTCCGAGGATCGCCGAGTAAATCTGAACATAGAAGAACTTCGAAAGCGGATTGAAGGTGTGGAGTCTGACATTATCACGAAAACAAATAGTGCTGAAAGAAATGCAAAAAACTACACAGATGAACGGGTAGGTCCACTTCCTGACCTCAAAACAAATGCTAAAGGAAATGCTGTTCTAGCAATTAACGAACTTTTTACATCTGTCAGTAACGGTAAAGAATTGTTGGCCAATGCGATTACTGACATGGGTGAACCAACATTGGCTACAGATGGCTTTCAGCTTATGGCTGACAACATCCGAGCACTAGAGACTACTACCTTCTTAACAGAATTTGAGAAGACCACCCCTATTGATGTGCAGACTACTTTGCGCCACGTTATCAAAGCCGGAGACCTGTATATCGGTGTTCAAGCAAGTGTCGCTCCCTACATGTCGTACTCTACAAATGGTCTTGTTTGGTTGCCTTGCACTCTACCTCTTGTGGTTACGACCATAAATCAAGTAGTACACAGTAATGGCATGTTCATCGCTAGAGCTAACGGTAATAACCTGCTCAGATCAACCAACGGTATTACCTGGGAGGTCATTCCTGCCGACGCTGCATACTCCAGTATTGTCTGGAACGGACTAGCCGTCAGCGGGAGTCGCTTTTGTGTAACGGACGGGAAGTCTGTTCTGATCTCTAACGACGGCGTTGTTTGGAACTTCTTCCCGGATGTCATTGCGAATGTGGCACCTAATATCATCTCCAATATTACAGGCAGTGGTGAGGAGTACGGGGCAGGATTCGTCATGTCCTATCCTGACTCTGCAAACTCAACGGCTCTTTTTTACTCCAGCAACGGCATTGATTGGCAGTGGGCCTTCTTTCCTGCGGGTGTGTCTCCTGGTGTGTTGAATACGTACGGCTACGGCGAACATGGATGGATTGCACTAGGTGTCACAAGTGGTGCAATATCTGAAGATGGTGAAGTATGGGAGACATTTTTCACACCTCCTAACATGGCCAGCTTGCTTCCTAACGCAGTTATAATGTACGCAGCGGGGAGATATATCGTAGGAGGACAGGCGCGGAATGCTAGTAACCTTACGAGAGGAGCCGTGTTCACTTCCTTTGACGGCAGAGAGTGGGAGCGAATTCATATATCGGACGATGTCTCACCTATTGTCTCATCCTTCACCTCGTACATTTGTACTGATGAATTTGCCATTTTCTACGCCAGCTCGAACTTTATTGCCGTCTTTACAGGTGACGTAGGTGTCAAGAGTGTGTTTGATGCGAGCCGGGATAAAGAGAGGCAATTCAGAATAGATGTCGGACAGGCCGTTGTCAAGCAGGCAGTACCAACTACAACACTAGTTACACCGGATATAATCCTTAATAATATCGCGCGTATCCCCAGAAACAGAGCAGCAATGGATTGGGTTAACCGAACGTCAATTTTTCCTGCGGTAGCGGTGATGGCAGGTTGTATGGTCAAAGGAGCTTTTGTAGGTGTGTGTCAGTTATCCACTACAGCTGCTAACGGCACAGGTATCTACTCCAACAACGGAGGCGCGAGTATTTCCACGGTGTCTACACCTAAAGTAGACTGTACAGATATTGCGCATAACAATGCAGGGCTGATTATCGCAGTAGGACAAATCAACACTAACGCTACTGCCTCAGCCATGTACTCTACCAACGGTGGTCTTTCTTGGACAGCTGTTGCGACATCTCAGCTCTCTCTGTCACAGGACTTCGGCGTCATTCAGTGGACGGGAACGAAGTTCATTGCGGTCTCCCGATCAGGAATGGTATGGTCTACAACCAATGGATCTACTTGGACGTTGGAGCCCGTTGCAATGGCATCAAGAACAGGGATGATCATAGACTCTGCTATCGCGCCAAACGGAATGTACCTTATGACTCCTTACAACATCTTGTTCTCTTCGGACTACAGTACGTTTAACAAAGTAGTGACAGTCGAGAACTCATGCCTGCAAGCCATGGCTTACGGTGTCGATGTCGGAGTCCTAACTGTTGTAACTTCACAACCAACCGTAGTGAGAACTCCAGACGGATGGGCAGACCTTAGTAAGCGAGGCGAGGTTCTAACAACGGTAGATGGACTGAACTGGAAGTACAATATGCTGGGAACTAACAATGCCGGATTTACAAGCGGTACTAAGAACTTTACCGACATTGTGTACAGTAGAGGCTTGTTTGTAGCTACACTCAATACCACAGGTAACAACATCGCGATTTCGCATGACGGTGAAAACTGGATCGGTAGGAACAGGGCGTCGGGTAGTTCGACCACTAACTTCGGGCGTATCTTGGCCGGAGGTGGTGCATTCCTCGCATTCCCTGGAGGATCACCTAACAACACATGGATGGCATCTGGCGGACTGGATCAGGAGTTGTACAACGCAATGCGAGGTTTCTGACCAACTTGTAAATGTGAGTAAGTCAAGGTCTGTGGGTATACGTTGACATTGTTAAGATTTAAATGAAATTAAACTTACAAAATAGTGTGACGCCAACTAGGCGTTTTTTTATTTTCTCTGAAATTGTCAGAGGGTCACTACAATAATTTGATGGGGGATAGGGAATTGGAGAATGTGGGGAAATGGTCCTTGGCCGTTGGTAGCTGGCTGATGTCTTATTTATTTGGGGGTTGGTCTGGAGTGCTGGGGGTATTGCTGTTCTTTGTAATATTGGATTATTTGACGGGTGTCGCTGCAGGTGGAGCTACTGGAAAACTGAAAAGCAAAATTGGCCTGATCGGCATCGCCCGTAAGGTCTTTATTTTTGCGATGGTTGCTGTTGGTCACTTGGTGGATGGGATTTTGGGTGATGGTCATATATTCCGTGATACCGTGGCGTTCTTTTATATTGCAAATGAATTGTTGTCGATCACGGAGAATGGCGGGAAACTCGGGGCGCCTATTCCAAACGTGATTAAGCAAGCTATTGAGGTCCTGAAGGGGAAAGGCGACAACAACAACGATAAAGGAGCTGGTAACAATGTATAAAGTATGGATTGATGCAGGGCACGGTGGTAAGGATCCTGGAGCAGTGGCCAACGGTATTCAGGAAAAAGACATTGCTCTGAAGGTATCACTTGGTATTAAGGAGCGTCTGGAAGAAGGTTACAAAGACGTACAGGTATTGCTTTCGAGATCGACAGACGTATTTTTAGAGTTGAAGGACCGGACAAGCAAAGCAAATGCTGCAGGTGCTGACATCTTAGTATCCGTCCATTGCAACGCTGGCGGTGGTAAAGGGGGCTTTGAGTCTTTCCGCTATACGTCTGCTTCTCAAAACAGTATTAAACTGCAAGACGCACTACACAGGTCCATCATGGCCAAACTGGGTGGAATAGACCGAGGTCAGAAGGCACAGAATCTGCACATGGTCCGTGAACCCAAAATGCCAGCAGTATTGACTGAAAACCTGTTTGTCGATATGATAGCTGACGCGGATCGGCTCAACCAAGCCAGTGTAATCAATGCAATTATAGATGGCCATGTTCAAGGGATTGCTACATACCTGGGGCTGATCATGAAGAAGAAGGAGGACAAGCCAGTGACGGAACAGGACGTTAACGTGCCAAGCAAGTGGGCCGAGAAAACTTGGAAAGAGGTTTCGGAGAAGGGATTCTTCGACGGTTCCCGTCCAGGCGTTAGCGTTACTCGTGAAGAACTTGGGGCCGTGGTAAGCCGGTTGTTAAAATACGTTGAAAGGACAGGGTAATTATGGTAACATTGATTGAAATCCGAAAGTATCGGTAGAAAAGAGCCCTACTAACCAATAAGGTTAGCAGGGCTCTTATTATGATTAAGAATTGAGGTTACCTATGGTATCGTACGATCAAGTAGTAGAAACTGTACATGTTAACTCCGCTAAAGAGTTGTTTGGTATAATCTCGCCTTTTGATGAACGGTATCGGTTACTAAGTAATGCATACATCTTTCGAGGACAAAAATCTGCAAAATACTCTTTATTACCTACGGCTTTAAGGTTAGATAAGCAGAGTGAATTAAGTAAGTATGCAGACCAGATAGACCCTATTAGTGGAGATGGCATTGTAAGTGAATACGAATTTTTTCAGAGGGCTAATGAATTAAAAATTCTATATGAATTTTTCGTCAAATCTGATAATGTCGGTCTAAATATTCCACATGTAGAGACTTTAAGGAATAGTATGTTTTTCTTTTTAGATAATTTGAGTATAGTTAGGGAGTGGCTGCCTTCTTCATTCCATGAGTTAGCCGGTTTAGCTCAGCATTACGGCTTGCCAACGAGGCTGTTAGATTGGAGTCGAGATCCGTTTGTATCTCTTTACTTTGCATCTAGAGATGCACTTAAGCATGGGGAATGTGACCCGGACGATTGTATGGTATTGTGGGTCTTGAATCGCTCAGTAATAGAATACTACAGAAATTATGGTATACCCTTGGAGATAATTAATCCGCCATACAGTGGTAATCCAAATCTTAATGCTCAAAAGGGGCTTTTCACTCACTGGAAAAGTCAATCTCTGGGCGAAAATAATGATATCAATAAATCAATTAAAGTGGACCGCAGACCTTTAGACTCACTAATTTATGAGTACTTATCGAAGGAAAAAGGATTTTTCCTCAGACCTGAAATTTGTATGTATAAATTTTTAATACCTACAAAAGAGGCCGGTAGTATTTTTGAAGCTTTAAAGAGAATGAATTATGACGCTGCAAAAATTTTCCCTGGATTTGATGGTATTTCTAGATCGATTCGAGAAGGGGCTCTGGTTCAAAACTATTATTAATTCATTAATTGGTTTTGCGCACCTCCACGTGATCTCCTACCTTAAGAAAAGGGAATTAAAGTGAAATCCTAAATATTTTCAAAATTTACTGTTTTGATGTGAGATAAAGGAAAAAAAGATCCCCTACCAGCATTTATGCTGGTGGGGGATCTTTTTTCGCTTATTTAAACCAAAACAGATTAATTTATGGAGTTGGACACCAAGCGAACACCCGAAAATCTCGTATTATCATTTGATGCTTGTTTCCCTAAACTAACTGAGAACTAATTTGCCAGATATATGAACAAACAGCCGATCACGATGATTGGCTGCCCAATTGTTTTTTATTGGGCTATGTTCTTTTCACTTGAAACGTACTGGGAAAAATTATTAATTTAACTATAGTAGACTTTAAGGAGCGCCCATCGTAGGGGATAGTTTAATTAAGAGAATTTCATGAAAGTTCCCATAAATCCAATGTCTTGATCAAATGCTTGTCTATATCTGTTAGTAATCGAGCATCCCATTTAAGTAGACACTAAAAAACCTTCAAGTTATCATGGGAGTTCAAGTGACACTTAGAGGGATACTTTTAT